>QFCH01000397.1_pt1 | contig 241675 bp, 222 predicted proteins | sample 5346071 | NCBI WGS metagenome assembly QFCH01 (sample SAMN09062255, study PRJNA434731) | Human gut metagenome, whole genome shotgun sequencing project. | isolation source: stool timepoint B chromium assembly | host: Homo sapiens | collected 2015
ACGCTACATGATTTTTTTCAGCCGCTTATTACACTGTTTTGAATTTAATATCCATTGTTTTCCTGCTCGATTTCCTTTTGAATCAGCCTTTTAATCAAATGCTGCAAATCCACTGTTCCGGAGAACACTGACGTTACATAAAAGGTTGTATTTCCTATTTTTACCGTATTGGACTGTACTGTTTTTCCTATAATCTCACCTCATTTCTTCCAACAAAAAAACACCATTTCTGGTGTCTTTCTGCTAATCCGCACTGATTACTTTGCGTTCATATTTATTTTCCTGCAAATCAATCTCCGCATAAACCATATGGCTGTCATTAAGTTCCGTCTGTCCTGTCTGAATACAGGTTGTCTGATAAATCTGGTTTATCCACTTTCCTTTTTCTGTATCAGGACTTTCATGTATATGTCCATGCAGAGAGAGAAGCGGTTGTTTTTCTTTCAGAAATTCGTAAATATCAACAGAGCCTATATCCAAATCTTGATAGCGCAACTGTCCTAACCTCAATCCCGCAGGCGGCATGTGCATAATGTAGACGGTTTTCTGCATATCGTCCGGCAATGGAAGTTTCTTCAGCACATCACACATATGCGGTAATTCTGTTCTGGAATATTCCAGCCAGTTGTAAATCCTGTCATAATCTATCGCATTGGAGATTCCAGCTACAGGACTTAACTGACGCTGCGGAATATAATGTGTTTCCGTAACAACCCTGTCCTTACAGCCAAACGGGTGGTCTAAAATATAGTTCATGCCAATAAATTCATACCCATTGACAGAAACTTTCCTGCCAGCCATATTGCAGACATTTTCAAATCTGTTGCAGAGATTGTCGAACATTTCATCTGCTGCCAGTAAATCATCATTTCCAAGCATGGCAAGGTATGTGATGTCCTGCTTTTTCAGTTCCTCAAAATATTCATAAAGGAATCCATTGATAAAAAACGGCTGCTCACTGTGGCGGTCACATTTTTTTGGTAACATATCCCCACCATTTACAATGACTTTGATTTCCTTTTCAATGGCTACCTCCAGAATCTTACTGTACTTCTTTTTATCTCCGTGTAAATCTGTAACATACAATATCTTCATATCACTTTCTACCCCTTTTATTACAGCATTTCTTTCAAATCATATCTAAAAGTATATCATATCAGGGATAGATTTTCAGCAGCTTATATCTGACATACAAACTGCAAAATTTTTACCTTATACACCTCCTTTGCTGTGTTTTCTTGAAGCAGATAAATGGCTCTGGCAAGCGCCACAGGACTTTCACCTTTCCCATTCTGATGGGCAGAACCGCGTCATGCGGGTGTATCATTATCCAGATATACAGGTCATGGCTAAGCGGCCATTCCACAAGTCGCTCCCGGATCACTGCATGAATCGCTCGCTTTTTCAAGGTCATGGCGTACAGTTTCCGCTGGCTCGCTGCATATCAAACGTATTTATCTGCTTTATTCAGTTGTCAAAGAGCTACCGACTGTATTTGCCAGTCTATGAAAATCCATTACCTAGATAATGGACTTTCATAGATTGACAAGCGGAGCAGAGGAAAGGGGAAATGCTCCGCCCATCAGAATGATTAGATTACGACAATCTCAAAGTTTGCAATCATATCCATGACCGCCGCCTGTATTCTGCCTTTTAATTCAGAATCCACTACCATGTAAACGTTACCGTATTCGTCATACAATTTGCGTAAGCTCAACTTTGATATGTACCCGTCATAGAAATCCAAAATTTCCTGTATTGCAGCTTCATCACCATTCGTAGCCGCCACAATCACAGCAAACGGTATATTTTTTTGGTCTTTATCCATGCTATTCCTCCTCCATCATTTTTCGTAATTCTTCCAGAGTGCTTGTCCTGTGACGGTAAACAGTAGTGCGTACCACGTTCATAAGCTCTCCGATTTCTGCGTCAGACATATCCATAAAGTAAGACAACAAAATAATATTGCGTTTTCTCTCTGGTAAACATTTGAGTGCTTTGCTTAACTGGTCGTCTGATACTTGCACTTCCATGCCAAGAACATTGAACGCTGTATAATCGCTGGAATACCTGTCATAAACGCCTGCTTTGTTCAATTCCAAATCTGAAATTTCAGAGAACGGAACTTCATGCTTCAAGCGTCTTGAAATATCACGGTTATACTTCATCGCTGCTCTTTTTATGACTTTCTTTGTAAGGCAATCAAACTGTGCTTGAATAGCCTGCTGGAAAGAAGATGACTTCATGCCGATTCACCTCCTTTCTGCGTGAGAGTAGATGAGGTTGTTTTCCCTCTATCCCCCTTTCCGCACAGTAGCTACCCACGCAGCAACTATTTGTTGCGTTTTCAGAAAAGATTTTGAAAAAAATTTTTAAGCAGCAAAAAAGCACAAGGACATAAAAGAAATGCTGTTCTTGTGCTTTTAAAATTGTTCCTGCTATGTAATGTAAAAAACCACATTCAAGAGTATATTGTGCCGCTTTGAAAGCTAAGATTTTTTTGACAATAACAGATATGTTGAAGATTGTCGATTATACAGGTCTTTCAATGCGGCTACCTCCCAGAGCCGCCAAACAAAACCAATATGCTATTTTTCATTGTTGGAAAAAGAAAAAGGCGGCTTTCCAAACCGCCATTTAAGTAAAGATATTTTTTGACACGCAAAAATGGTACTGTTAATAACGGTTTTTTTTATTTACCGCAGGGCAGTACCTTTTTGCTTTTATACGCATAATAGGAACTATCAAACCATGCTATACGTTTTTCTGTACCTGTTAGAAAATCAACAGGAACTGTAGAATATAGTGAGGTGATTACATATGCGTAAAAAGGAAGATAAGTACGATTTTAGAGCCTTTGGTCTTGCCATCAAAGAAGCTCGTATGAAACAGGGTTTAACCCGTGAACAAGTGGGAACAATGATTGAGATTGACCCACGTTATCTAACAAATATTGAAAATAAAGGGCAGCACCCAAGTTTACAGGTATTCTATGACCTTGTATCATTACTCAATATTTCCGTTGATGAATTTTTCCTGCCTGTGTCTGATCTGGATAAAAGTACCAGAAGACGACAGTTGGAAAAGCAACTTGACAACCTTTCCGATAAGGATTTAGTTATCATGGAAAGTGTTGCTGACGGAATCATCAAGTCTAAGGAAGTGGAGGGAAATTAACCCTCCATTTTTATATTCTTCTTAAATGGTAAGTAAGTAATCATCCGTATCTTTTTTTTTATTTTTTATTCTGCTACAATCTCCTTAAAACTCAGGAGGTATTCTATACACTATGAACAAAGAAGAAAAAGCAAAACTCTGGGCTGACCGTATCCAGCAATACAAAACCAGTGGACAAACGTGTAAACAATGGTGTGCAGAAAACGATATCCCTTTATCTACGATGGGATACTGGACCCGCAGACTTGCTAAAGAAGATCCGGCATCTGAACCTGAACAGGATCTGGTCTTTGCCAGACTGCCATCTGAACAGGAAGCTGCCAGAAAGCTTCTCTCTGAAGAAACTGCACCGGTGCGTATTTTTGTCTCAGACAGTATCCGTATTGAAATATCTGATTCCTGCAGACCGGAACTGATGGAATCCATACTGGGATTCCTGCAGTGCCATGCTTGACCTGGCAGGAGGAACAACGGTATATCTTGCCTGCGGAGTCACTGATCTGAGAAAAAGTTACAATGGTCTGGCTGCCATCATCAAATTAAAATTTCACCTCGACCCATACTCACGCTGCATGTTTGCGTTCTGCAACCGTCGGCGTACTTCTATAAAGATCCTCCAATGGGACGGATCCGGATTCTGGATCCTGATGAAACGGCTCGACCGTAATGCCTTCCACTGGCCGGATACTCCGGACGAACTCCGCCAGGTGACTCTGAAAGAGATCCACTGGCTGTGTGACGGACTATCCTTAAATCCCAGAGGTGCATTTGAGGAACACCATCCAAAGATCATTCTGTAAGCATACGACAGCGGAGCTGTCAATCCCGTAAAAATCATGAAAAATACGACATCTTCCTGCATATTTCCTATATCCGGAAACGCAGTTTTCCATAGGAAAACAGCTGGGATCATGGTATACTTTTGATAATGATAAAAGCCGGGAGGACAGGACATGGAACCGATCTTTACAGATAAACAGCTGAATAACATGAGCCGTGAAGATCTGATCTCATTGATGAAGATCGTACAGGAACAGACAAAGAAGAAGGATACGGAGATCCAGCTGCTGAAGGATAAACAGAAGGAACTCGAATTCTTAAATGCCATGCTCTCTGACCGTCTTACCCTTGCACAGAGGAAACAGTTTGGTGCATCCAGCGAAAAGTATGCCGAAGGCTATGAACAGATGAACCTGTTCAATGAGGCAGAAGCCAGTGCGGATGCGGAAACAGAAGAGCTGTTTGAAGAGATCCGGCCATCCTCTTATAAACGTAAAAAGAGAAAAGGAAAGAAGGAAGAAGATCTTTCCAATTTTGAGACTGTTGAGACCAGGACCTATAAACTGGAAGGGGAAGCCCGTTACTGCCCGGAATGCGGAAAAAAATACAGCGTAGTAACAAAGGAAACCGTAAAACGCCTGCGTTTTGTACCTGCAAAGTTTGAGGTTGAAGAAGAGATCACTTATGTATACAGCTGTCCGAAATGCGGGGCCATGAAACGTCCGGAAAAAGAACCTTCCCTGATCCGTGGAAGTATCGCTACGCCTTCCCTTGTCGCCGGTATCATGAACGCTAAATATGTAAATGGGATGCCTCTGGCACGCCAGGAAAGAGAGTCTGCCAGATATGATCTTGATCTTTCCACAAAGACTATGGCAAACTGGATCATAAACTGTGCAGACAGATACCTGAAACCACTGTATCAGCTGATGAAAGAAGAACTTCTGGAAAGCAGATATATCCATTGTGATGAAAGCCGTATCCAGGTACTTGGAGAACCAGAGCAGAAAGGTACGACCCAGAACTGGATGTGGGTATACCTCACGGATGAGTTCAGTGGCTCCCCGCAGATGGTACTCTTCGATTATGAAAGGACCCGTGCGGGATATCATCCTGTAAACTTTTTAGGGAACAGGTTTCATGGGTATCTGACCTGTGATGGATATCAGGCTTATCACAGTTTAGGAGAAGGTATCATAATAAGCGGATGCCTTACCCATGCAAGACGGCGCTTTGATGCAGCCCTCACAGCATTGAAAAAAGACTTCACAAAAGAACAGCTGAAAGAGACAGTTGCATATCAGGCAATGTCAAGGATCGGGATTCTCTATAAGATTGAGGAGATGCTCCATGACAAAACACCGGAAGAAAAATATGAGGAGCGCCAGAAACAGTCCCGTCCGGTTATGGATGCCATGTTTGAATGGCTGCATACGATGGAAGATTCTGTAGACAGGTCTTCCCTTATTGGTGATGCCATTTTGTATACGCTTAATCAGGAAGTATATCTGAGACGGTATCTGGAAGATGGACATCTCAGCATAGACAACAACAGTGCAGAACGTGCATTGAAAAACTTTGCAGTAGGACGCCGCAACTGGCTGTTTGCCAAAAGTGTACGGGGAGCAGATGCCAGTGCCCTTGTTTACAGCATTACAGAAACGGCACTTCTGAACCATCTGAAACCATACGCATATCTGACTTATATATTGGATGAACTCAGAAAAATGGGGGCTTTTCCTAAAGAGGAAGAATTAAAGAAACTGCTTCCATGGTCAGAGAATCTTCCGGAATACTGCCGTACTAAACTAAAAAAATAATAATAAGCCATCTGATAGAGAATCTGGCAGACAGCCAGGAGCAGTATCAGATGGCTTTTATAAAATGTCAATATACGAATGATTACCTACTTACCTTAAATGAGTGTGTACCAGTTAAAATAGCTGTAATACAAGCGATTATATGGCTAATCAAAACTGCAATCCATATACCATTTAAACCAAGCCCGATATATGAAAAAACATAAGCTAAAGGTATGCGAACAACTAAATAATAGAAAATCATCAAAATCATACTCTTTGTAGGTTTTCCCATTCCATTCAAGCAGCCTAAATAACAATTTGTTACGGTATTTAATACATATCCAATACTAATAATAATGAAATATTCTTCTACAATCTGTGCTACAGGGTCGCTTGAAACAAATAAGCCTGCTAATCGTTTTGAAAAAATAATAATCAGAATTGAAAGTATAAATAAAACCGTAATCCCATATTTCAAGGATAATTTTAAATAGTCTTTTGCTCTGTCAACTCTTTTTGCACCAATACATTGTCCAACAATGGAAGTCAAAACCATATTAAATGCCATTGCAGGATAAAATAATATTGTTTCTAATTTTCCTGTAATGCCATATGCTGCAATGGCAGAAATACTATAAGTGCTGACAAGCGAAGTTAAAAAAGTGGTACTAATTGCTGGAATACTTTGCTGAATTACAGATGGTACAGCACTTTTTATTAGTGGGATAATTTCTTTTTTATCAAAATCCGCAAATGAAATTTTAAAAACATTTCGTTTCTTAATATAAATAATCATAAAAATTAAACACATTGATTGTGAGAGTAATGTCGCAATCGCAGCTCCATGAAATCCTATTTTAAGAATGAAAATAGGGTCTAAAACGATATTTAAAATTGTCGATATAAGCATAGCAATCACTTGAAATATTGTATTTCCAAAACTACGAAGAACCGCTGTAAAATATAAGTAAAGATATACAGCTATGTAACCTAAAATGTAAATTGATAAATAATCTCTTGCCATGTTCATTGTTTCCGCTGGCGTATTTAATGCTGCTAATATAACAGGCAAAAACAATTCCAAAATAAAAGTAATGAACAAAGAAAAAATTACTGCAATACAAAAGGACGTAGAAATCACTTTCTTTTTCTTTTGTTCGTTTCTAGCTCCTATTGCCTGCGAGAGCAAAATAGAAATTCCATTTGTTGCTCCCATCGCAACAGAAGTCAAAAGTAGTACGATAGGTGTAGAATTAGTTAATGCAGCATACGCTAATTCTCCGAGTAAATTTCCAATCCAAAGACTGTCAACCAAGTTATAAGCCATATTTAAAAACATGGCTACAATCATAGGTAGTGTCATTGCCAGCAAACATTTTTTTGTATTTCCGTTTATAAAATCTAGTTTTGTGTTCATATAATTCTCCTTACTGAATGAATATCATTCATTTATTATTTAAAAATTTTCCCTGCCCGTAAAAGCAGGGGAAAGATTATAGCTTGAATAAGTCAAATAAAATTGCTTTTATCTTTCTGTTTTTTTCTTCTGGTGTTAAATTATCATCTGTCAAAATTCCAAGCTGACCGTATACACAAAAATTAGCATATGATTCTACATCAGAAATATTAAGTTCTCCTGTTACATTTGCTTTTTTTATCAGCTTTACAACGACAGGTACTAACTTTTTGCATATACTTAAAGAGAGCAAGTCGTGAAAAGTTTTATTTTTTTCATCATGGAATGTATCATAATATGTATCATTTGTGCTTTCTGATAATACTTCCATATGATTTAAAATATCCTTTATGGAATCCTGTTCGATATTGATGTTTGTTTTTAATTTATCGACTAATATATTTGCATACTCATTGACTGCTGTTTGAAAAAGAATATCTTTTGATGGAAAATAGCGGTAACATAGTCCTTGTGCCACTCCGATTTCTTTTGCAATATCAGATATGGACGTTTTTTCATATCCTTTTTCAGCAAACAATTTCATAGCGGTTTCTAATATTTCTTGCTTTCTTGCTTCTGGTTCTTTGGAAATACGCATACAATAACCTCCTTTTATATAGAGTAGCATTTACAAAATAAAGTGTCAATGACTGATATTCACTCAATCTATTTAGTCGCAAATGATATACAAGAAGTAATTCCGATACGCTCCCAATTAACATTATGAAATTTCCTTAATAAAAGGTGAATCATTTCTTTTTTTGAATATATCTTTACATCACCCTCCTTGCTGTGCTTCATATACATGTTCATTAGTTGTCGTGCAAATAATGGTTGCCAGCAATCACCAATAATAATTATGCCACTGTCTTTTAAAACACGGTATGCTTCATCTAATACTTTTTCTGGTGCTGGATAATGATGAAAAGAATCATTACAAATGACAATATCAAATGTATTATTCTTAAAGGGTAAATCTTCTGTATCACCTATTACAAAATGAGCATTGTTAATCTTTTTTTTATTAGCCATATCAATCATTTTATCAGATATATCTATACCTGTTAAATCTTTTGAATGATATATTTGTTGTATTTGATAAAGAAGTTCTCCTGTACCGCACCCTAAATCTAAAATAGAAGAAAAATGTCTACCTTTTAGCATATTTAATATGTAAGGATAAAGGGTTCTGGCGTGTTGACCTTTTATATCCTTATCATAAGTAAGTGCTTGTTGGTTAAAAGCTATTTTTGACATTTCTTTTGTATTGTCCATAAATATAAGCCTCCTTTCAGTTTTGTATTATACAAGCTATTGAAACGAAAGTCAATGAATAATATTCATTCATTTATATGAAAAGACTTGCACTTCATTCATATATACGAAATGCAAGTCTTTCATCATACTATTTTACAATCTTCCAGTTACTATCTTTTTCCAGCGTCAAATCAAACTGTGAAATCTGTGTTGCCTTTGTCCTTTGGTCGAGATATTTTACCGATACAGACACTTTTACTTGTTCACCGTCCTGTGTGAAGATTGGATTTACCAGCTCCGAGAACACATACTCACAGTTTACAGGTTCCAGCACATTCCCCGATACATAGTAGGCAAGTTCTTTTTCTGTTGCGGTAGGATAGAGCTTAAAGAATGTTTCCAAGAACTCTGTCACTTCCTCCATAGTGGCAGCGTCCACCGTTCCGTCTGATTCCTTGACTTTTGGTTCATAGCTGGATTTTGTCGGTATGCTGCTGATGGTCGGATTCTGCGTGATAACCATGTTTCCGTCACCATCTACATGAACCACCACCATATAAGCGGAAGTGTAACCGATAGAAGTTTCGCCCTCCGTTACCGTCTGATCTACCGAGTAGACAACGGTAAAGTCGTCCGTTCCAGCCGCTTCAACCTCCCAAATCTTAACGTCCGTCACCGTAGAGCTTGTGGGTATATCCTGTCGTACCGTATCAACATTCAAATCCTGCAAGCTCTTTGTCAGATATTGGTTGATGGCTGCGGTTCGTTTCTCAATGGATTCCTGCGTATTGCTCCAAGAATAGTAGGACTTCGCAAAGGCTTTTACAAAGTTCTCTATCTTGTTGGTATCAACGATACGTTGCTCAATGACTTCTTTCTCATGTACCGTGTGCATATCAATGGCGGTGAAATTCTTATACACCCCAAAGCTGACGCTTGCAATCAGCACCAGCCATAAGGCAATCACGGTTTTCTTGTGTGTGCCGACTTTCATCACAGGCACTTTTTTCTCTTTCTTTGGTTTCGATTCCTTATCCTTTTTCTTAAATAGCATAGCACCATTCCTTTCTAATTGGTTTTCACCCGTCGGGCACCAATCAAGTGTTGCTGCCAGTACGAGCTTGTTAAATCTGCATATCCGATAGGGTCGCCAGCATGATACATTCTGTTGTTTCCAGCATAGATTCCTACATGAGTGACGTATGTTCCAGCGTTATAGGTTGAGTGGAAGAATACCAAATCACCAGCTTTTGCCTGTGACAGCGGTATGTGCTGCGTAGCGTCATACTGTGCCTATGCGGTACGGGGTAAGCTGATACCAGCCTTTCCGTAGCACCACTGAACCAATCCCGAACAGTCAAAAGAAGTGTTGGGATTGCTGCCGCCATTTTCTTTTATGGAAATGTCATTCTTATAGGTGACTTTGACACCGCCGGATTTACCCTTTGCGAAGCTGACCGCCAGCTCAAAGGTGTACTTCTTTCCGTGTTTTGCTACATAATCAATGAAGCCGCCACCATAATTATAGGACTGTACCACTGTGTTGATGTCACAGTCTTTTGCTTCTGCGGATTTCAAAAGCTCCGAGAAGTATTTACACCCCTGTTTGATGGAATCCTCCACGGATAGGGAGTTAAGCGGTAATCCTAAAGATTCACTGGCTTGCATAACGTCTGTCGTGCCAGTGCCGCCGGATTCCACCTGCATAATCGCAAGCAGATAGTTCACATAGTCAGAGATTCTGTATTCCTTTGCATACTTTTCTACCGTAGACTGATGTTTCAATACTTCCGCTGATAGGTTCAGTCCAGAAAAATCAAGACTGGAAGAACCACTTTCTTCATCATCTGAGGTCACGATAAACAGAAACAGAAGCAGACAGATAATCACTGTGAAAATCCCACCGAACACAGCAAAATGCCTTAACTTCATTTCTTGCCGCCTTTCTTACTGGTAGATTTCTTCATTGTTGATTGATTTGTGGTCTTTTTCTGAACCGTCTTTGTCTGCTTCTGACGTTGTACCGTTTGCCTTGAAATATCTGTGGTAGCTTGTGAATGTTTATTTACTGCTGATGAAGCCTGTTTATCTGCCGGACGGGATTCTCTGACAACCTGTGTTCTTACATTCTCCTGTGATTTTGTCACAGGTTCCTTACTCTTGCTTGATTGCGGCTGCTCCTTTGTCACTGTGACAGGACGCTCTTTGACATTCTGCTCCGGCTTTAAAGCTGCCGCCTGTGAATCCGATTTTACAGGAACAGGCGTTGTGGCTGGTCGCTCATGCACCGGGGCAGCTCTCTTTGTCGCTGATCCGTTGCTTTGTCGCTCCTTATCCACAATCGGACGCTGCGGATTCTTTTTGTCTGACTGCGGCTGTTTCGATACCGATTTTTTATCCACAATTCCACGCTTTGAGGTAGACTGTGATTCCTGTGTATTGCTTTGTGAACTATGTACGGTCTGTGAGGAATCCGTCTGACTTTTCTTATCCGGCAATGCAAGCGGCTTCTGTGATTTGGAATCCGGCAGAGCTGGCGGCTTGCTGTTACCTCCACTGGAAGAAGCAGAAGTATTGTGATTTGCTCTGGTATGCGTATTACCTGTCTGTTTGGTATTGTCTGCCTTTTTTGTAGAAGCAGAAGCCGCCGCAGCACCAGCCGCCATTGTCCTACCGATTTTACGCTCCAAGCGTCTTGCCCTGCGGTTGAGGAACATATACGGGTGTCGCATGATTCGTCTGCTGACTTGCTGTGTATCGGAGGATTGCAGGCTGAACATTGCCATCAAGTCACCTAATTTAAAATAGATTCCGGCAAAGGTGACTATCTGTAGAAATGCCACCATGAAAAACGGATAGCCGGAGGAAATGGAATAAAACATAGTCGAGATACTAAAGGCTGTGGTAATAATCAGTGTGATTCCGGCTCTCATCATAATGGTATTGAACAGCTTCGTAAGAGCCTTTTTTGCCATGCCCTCATAAGTCGGTATCATGGAGAGGATAAAACTAATCGGCAGGAACATGGCGTAAATGATGAATAGCACCTGCGAGAAAATCATCATGCCGGTAAGCAGAAAGACAAATGCCGAGATACCAATATTGAAGATAAACAGGAACACTACCATACCTAAACGGGTCATGGTCTTTGTGACGCTCAAATAGTCATTGTCCTTATCCTCGATTTCCTCAATCACAACGTCCTCTCTGTCGTCCGTGTCTGGACTTTCCGATAACAGGCTTTCCACACGGTCAGAACCGAGCGTTTCTATATCCGATTCCCCGTACTGTAAAAGCAGCCACGGTTGTTTCACCTGTATGGAAAACAGGCTGTCTCTTATTAAATCTACGCTGTCTTTTCCTTTGCTGTTGGAATCGGGCAGCACGATTTTTGTACCGAGCGATAATGCCGAGCTGCTTATATCTGCGGAAAAGTCATTGATTTTGCTGATATAGTTTGGGGCATAGGCAATAAAGGACGCTGACAGAATAAATACCACAAGAAAGTTGATAACCGCATGAATGGCTTTTGTGGTTTCTCTTTTTAACAGTCCTGTGTATGCCACATAGATTCCCATTACCAGAATGAGGATAAGCAGGAATCCTACATAAAATCCCTCACTGGAAAAGCCATTGGAAGTCACACCAGCTAATGTCTGAATGTTCTTTCCGATAGAGCTTGCAGTATCAGAGATAAAGTCCAGCTTATAGGCTTCCTGTACTACATAGCCTGTCGCATTGGAGATATAAAGGCTCACCGTCCAGACAAAATTTGTGATAGCGTACAAGCCATACTGAATACTTTTCCCAATTCCATCAAGCCAGTTCCACGGTAGCCAATCCCAACTTGAATCCACATAGAAATCAAGCTGATAATTCTCTAGGGGATATTTAGAGTAGGCGTTGCTGTCGCTCACCGTATTATCCACCAGTCCAGCCGCATAAGTCACCGTTCCTGTGATGGATAAAATCATCAGCACGCCGAGAATCACACACAGAGCGATACCGAAGAATCGTAGGATTTTTCGTTTTCTCATAGGCTTCACCTCGTTTCTTCTGTCTGTACTGGCGGTCTGGTATCAAAGGCATGGAACAGGTCAGAGAATACAGGGTGAATCTGGATAACGCCAACACGCCCATACAAATCTTGAAACAGGCATTGTCCGTTTTCCAAATCCCTAAGTCGTTTCTGGTTGCCCTCGTCCTCCTTATCCACACCAAAAAATTCAAGGGTATTTTTGATTTCTTTTATATCTGTGCTACGAAAGGCAAACTTCAAGCCGATATTGTTCTTCATCTTTTCGTCGTCCACATCACCAGAGTTTTGTGTCACAAAGTACACAGCGGCATTCATGGAACGACCAGCACGAATCAGCTTGTTAGAGAGTGCTTTTCCCTGTGCTACCTGCAAGAACGTCCACGCTTCGTCCAAATCCACCATCTTGAAAATGCTCCTATCCGAATGGATAAAATCTAAGGCAAAGGTACTGATAACGATAAGCATTGCCACGGAAAGCAGCTCCATTGTGGTATATTCTTCAAATTTTGTGTCCTTGTCTGGCAATACAAGGTCAGCCACCTGTATGATGTTAAGCTGTCGGTCTAAACTGATGGATTGTTCCACATCACCGTCCGAGAATAACAGGTGTGCAAAATCATAGTCCGTCATGCTCTCAATATGGTCTGCGATATTCTCTGCCACGAGTGAACCATCTTTGCGGAGTTCATCAATGACACGGAGCAGTCCTCTTTTTTTGCTCTGGGTAACAGAACGGATTGCACGCCTTAATACAGGGAACTTCTCACCGTCACGGGAAGAAATACCTGTAAGGAATGTTAAAATATCAATCGCAAGGCTTTCAGCGTCTTTTGTACGCTTCATAATCACATAAGGGTCAAGAAGTCCTTTGTTCTTATTCTCGCTGGTAAGGTTGACGATTTTGATTTCATGTGCAATGTCGGGTAGTGTTTCCTGCCAGTTGCCACGCTCTGATTTAGGGTCTACAATGACCGCTTTTCCTCCAAACAGCACCGCATAATAGATGATAAGGTTGTTACAAAATGACTTGCCACCGCCAAGAGAACCAAGAAAAGCGGCAGCTAACGCATTGGTGACGGAACCCTTAACGCCCTGTGCCGCAAGGCTGGGTTTCAGATATACATTTTTTCCTGTATCAAGGTTATAGCCGATATAGATACCGTCCGTTTCCCCAAGCTGCTGTGTCGCACCGAATCCAAGTCCAGCCAGAAAGTCAGAAGTGACGTATTGGATATAATCATTGATATATCTTTTGCTGGACGGGATAAACTCACCATGCAACCCCAACATATCACCGAATGGGCGTACCAGCTTCACATTCAAATCGTCGTAGAAGTCCTTGACTTCATCACAGCGGCGTTTCAGTTCTTCCAGAGTATTAGCCGCCACACGGATAACGTAGGACAGCTTATACATGGATTCTTTGGACTGGTCTAAGTTCGTTTCCAGCTCATTGACTGAATCCAGAGCTTCAATGACGTTATTTCCTGTTTCGTTGTTGGATTCCCAAGCATGATTATCCAAGTCTTTCAGCTCTTTCTTTTTGTTCCTAACAGTCGTCAGAGCCTTTTTGTTGGTGACGATTTCCACATTCATAGAAGTGGAAACGGGGAACGTGAATTGCTGTTGCTGATAATAAAATATCTCGCTTGACGGAAAATCCAGCTCACCCACGATATTGTTAATCGTGAAGTAGGCAACAAAAGTTGTCTGATCTTCACGCTCAATCTTTAGGTATCGCTGGTTTTCTTCAATCATGCAGCGTGTCGGACGGATAAGGTCATATCGCTTCACCAGTGTTTCACTCTTTGACTTTCTTATCGGGAGGTCATAACTGTAATCACTGTAGGCAACGCCGGTATTCCCGTAGATATGTTCCAAGAGGTAGCCGAAGTCGTTCTTATCTAGTCTGCGGAACTGAAAGCGGCGTGAGATTTTGCTTTCCAAGAGTTTTTCCATCTTTAGGAAACGGTTGATTTCATCATTACTCATGGAAACGAAGTCACCCATCAGCTTGTGATTGACTTCATAGATAAAATCCGCAAAGGTCATAGCTGCTGATTTTCGCATACCCTTGAAGCTGATTTCTTCCTCATTTACCAGCAGCTTGAAGCCAAGAAAAAAGCGGTAGTCAATCTGATTTTCACCAATCATCTCAACCAACGCTTCTGTCTGTTCATCTACCTTTTTACAGGCAATCTCTTTTAATCTGCCTGTGATTCCCTTTTTGGAACGCTCCTGTACTGCACGCAGGCTGTCCTCTGTGGCAATCTGTAGGGCATGGATTTTTCCGTCACGGTTCTGGGCGATAAGCTGACGGAAGTTGTCATGCACCATGTATTTTTCTTCTGGTGACAGGAACGAATAATTGTAAGGTGTCAGCTCATAGTAGGCAAAGCACTCACCGTCATGATTGAACACCAGATTGTTTTCTATGTACTTAATCGGGAACATACATCACACTCCTAACTGCGGTCACGCTTGTATTGAATTTCTGATTTTTCAGTTTGATAGCTTTTCCTGCATAGGTCACTTTTGGTCGGAGGAAAAAGCTCACACAGGATTTTAGGAATCCAAAAGGCTTTTTTCCGTCAAAGGTCTTTTGCGATACAAACCAAGTGAACGCCACAGGGATTCCAAAGTATTTGAGAAATGCACCGTCAATCATGTTAAAGGGCGGCAGCTCCCCAAAGAGAATCACCACAAACAGCGACACCACGAACCAAGCCATCTGACTGAATGTGAGCGGGAACGGGAGTTGAAAGTCGTTGATTGCATAAATGACTTTTTCCACGCTCCATATGCTTGTATAGCTTTTGATTTTCTTCAATTTTCACAGCTCCTTTCTGTTCTAAAATGGAAACAGCAGCCTATGTTTCAAGGCTGCTGCAAAAAAATAACCAGTGTGATTTCACTGGCAGATAGTAAAATATTCAGTTGTCATTGTTAATACGGACATTCAAACACACCATGATTGGTGACTACAAAACGCCCCTCTAAATCAAGGTCACGCCCGTAGGCTTCATAGTCTATGTAGCTTCTTATCCTGTCTGGTATTTCACCCAGACTTTGACATTCATCTATGAAGTAATAGGCAACGTCTGTCATATCGTCACAATCGGGATAATGGATAATATCGTCTGCGTGTTCGCACAATTCCTCCAAGCTACTGAAACAGCAGAGAAGTTCCGATAACTCGTCTTGTATGTCCTCTGGTAAATCCTCCACCATTTCACAAAGGCGGTTGACTTCCTCAATGGGCGTGTATTCGTCAATCTCAAAGGGCAGCTCGTAATCATGGATAGCGTATTCCTCGTATTCGTCATTCAAGCCGATACGTTCTGCCATCTCGTCATAATCAACGGGCGGCGTAAACCACGCACCCACAAGCTCACCCTCATTGTATTTTCCAAGATTGGCGATATAGATTCGCATTTCTTCGATACCACATCACCCCTTTACTGATAGCGGAATACGCCGCTTGTGGTAAATAAGTATCTGTCGTCCATTTCCAGCTCACTACCATAGGAGTGATAGTCGATATGTTTCAACAGTTCGTGAGGAATCTCACCAAAAACATATTCTTCACGGATAAGGTATTCTGCCAGAGCTGCACCGTCACCCACATCATAGTAGCGTATCTCGTCCTTGTGGTCGATAAATTCCTCGAAGCTGGAAAACCATTTCTGCTGAATGGCTTTCATTTCATTGCCGATAGGCGTACCCTCCAATTCCAGCACCATGCGGCAGTTGGCGTTGATTTCCCAGAGTGGCATATCGCTGTGCAGGTCAAAGGGCAGCTCATAGTCTGCAATTTCAATCTGTTCTTCATGCTCCACACCGATTTTTTCTCGGACTTCCTCAAAGTCCACAGGGCAGTTGAACCAAGCACCAGAATATTCTTCCTCACCCTCACGATACGGTTTTGTATTGTTTAACAGGTAGATTCGCATTTCCTGCATGGTCTGTCACTTCCTTTCATCATATCCAGTATTCCCATTATAACAGCATAATCTACACCGAATACATAATGAGAAAACTTTTCTAACTGTTCTTTTGGATAATCAAGTGGTGAGTGCTGCTTGATGATTTCCCACACCATACGTTTGCGGTAGGGAAGGTCGGAAATATTTTCACAGCCGACACGCTCTTTCATATCCTCAAATATATCTGTTTTCATGTTGTCCTCCAATCTTAAAATTTGCATAGAAAAAGCAGCTAACTCAAAAGAATTAACTGCTCTTTGTCTATGATAATTTGATTCCTATTTGTTTCAAAATTAAAGTAAGTTCTTTTCGCTTTTCTGGGTCTGGTGTTCTGACTAAAGTATATCCTTCTTGCTGTATTTTTCTTAATATATCAAATGTAATATCTGCTCTAGCATTTAATTTATATAGAGTATCATCCGACATAGGTACTTTACGAAGATACCACCAGAAAGGTAAATCCAATTTACTTTTAGCATATTTTATAGTGTTGACAAAGTATGTGTCCTCATTATAGTAATTAAAATGTGGTTTGTCCTCTAAAAGATGTTTTTCCATATTTTCATAGAAATCATCTAAATGATTGTCAACTAAAATCTTTTCAAGTATTTGAGGAGGAATTTCACTCAAATACTCTGTTATCATACCAGTATTCAAAATATTTAAAGGCGTATAATAATATTTCTTTTTAGCGGAAAGAACAATGCTCAATACTACACTTTGATTATCAAATGCGTCAAAATATACATTGACATTAACATTGTGATATTGATAGTAAAATTTTAAGCAAGTAGCCTTTGTTTTTTTAGGAATACTGTTATAAATATCTACTAAATAGGCTTTTGTACTTTCTTTCACACAAAACACTCCTTTCAAATTCTGCTTAAATTATACTACTTTTACACAATAAATACAATTTACGCCCCGATAATCTTATTGAATAACTGCAACAGTACGTCTTTTACGCCAGAAGCATTGAATACCAAGCCGACAGCGATTAAGGCAATCACCAAGAAGCCAATCAGTTTAGAAAACTCACGCTTGAATCCGAGATATACGCCGATAACCGCAATCGCCATGAGTACCAAACTCTGTGCGTTAGATAAAAACCAGTTGTATAAGTTCTGTCCGAAATTCATTATTTTCTGCTCCTTTCCATCATTTCAATTTCTCTTTCTGCGGCTGCTCCAAGTGAGAACAGGAATAAATCAAATAAGATATGCTTCATGTTGTCATTCCTCCGTTTCTGTAATCATTTCCTCTGTGGAAGTTGTCTGCTGTTCAATCAGCTTTTTGTGACGCTCCGTGAGCTTCGCATGGTCTAAAATGTCTTTGAGATAAGTCGTACCGTTGGTACTGTCAATCTTCTGTAAGACTTTCCAAGTGGGAGCTACCTGTCTGCTTATCCAGTTGAGCGTCCGAGTGAGCGTATAAGGCTCTGGTTTGGTCGTCAGTTTCAAACGCCCACGATCAGAGCCGATAAAGTACGCCCATTTCTCATTGGTCTGCCATTCGCTGCGTCTTTTCTCCACCTCCTTGTCAGCGAACCGCATATAACGGTTGATAATGTCAAAAGCGGTACGCTCTGCGTCATGGTAGGTCAGCAGGTCACGCACCGCATAATAGGCTCGCTCATTTTTCAGCCGGATTTCAAAACGGTTCTTGATTTTCGTATCTTCAATGGGTATATCGTATTTCACATACTGCTCATAGTCCTTTTCATAGATACAGAAATAAACCTCTGATTTGAGCGAACCGATATAAAGCGTATTTCCCATTCCGTATCTGTCCTGTTCATTGCTTCTCACCAGCTCACCGCTGCGGTAGCTCTTGAAGCTGCGGAATACGGAAATACATTCTTCACGGTTGCATTTCTCTGTCAGCTCTGGAATATCCAAGATTCCTGCCATATCGTTGATGGCAAGGTCAAGACGTTTCATCACACCTCCTTCCACCAGAGCGTCCATGAGAAAGTCATACCAGCTCCTATGCTGTGCCAGCAGATAACTTTCCATCTGCCGACAGCCTTTGCCTTTCAGCTCCAGCAGTGTGCCTTTCTCTTTATCGGGTGATGTCAGCACGAACACATCACCAAGCACATAATATTCCGCATAGGAGTAGAATCCGTAGTCCTCATGTATCATTACATCCAGCTTTAATTGCAGAATATCTTCAACAACGTGCCGAACGTCCTGTGTGGGGAATCGGATTCTGACGTAATCCAAGACCATTTCCAACGGATTCTCTGGATTCAGCTTTTCCAGAGCGTCCGTGAATTTCCCCTTGATTTCTTCTGTCAAGGCTACTTTTCCAGATTCAATCCTGCTGACATACTCACGACTGATACCAGCCATGACCGCAAGACGATTCTGGGAAACGCCGTACTGCGTCCGTTTTTCCTTAAAATCGTTTATCCAATCGGTATCATTCAGTTTCAATCCCTCCAATCGAAAAAGGAATGTGACAGTTACCGATTTTGTCACACTCCTTTGAATGTTTGAAAAGTCCTCTGTTTTCAAGGACTTTTTGATATGTAATTGACTGTTTCCAGATAATTTGTGCCCCCCTGTTAGATAACGGGGGCAGATAGTTGGGGCGGCTTACGCCACCCCAACACAGGCTAGTCCGTACCTGCGTCTTTCGCTCCGCACGCCGCCTGTCCGTCCTGCCTGTTTTGTGACAATCTTCCTATCTCTTTTAAAAAGTCATGTCCTTTGGGTACAAGGGGAGTGTAAAACTCGGATATGACACTGTTTCCCGTATCAACATAGCCACGCCCTTTAATCTGCTTCAAGAAAAAGTCCTTGTCTACTTCACCGAACATCATACTGTATCCAAGCTCCGACATACGCCCAAGAGCCACACGGAAATTGAACTGGTCACGAATTCCATCACCGAGATACTTTGCGTCTGGACGCTGACAGGCGAGAATGAGAAAATATCCTGCCTGTCGTCCGAGCATGACTATCTGTTTCAGCTTGTTAAGGACAGCAGCATTTTCCTTTGTGGTGAGCATTTCCATGAACGCCACATATTCATCAAAGATAAGGAAGTGGGGCGATAGTCCTAAATAGGCGTAGTTTTCACCTGTCTTGTAGTTTTCCATTAGCTTCATGGCTTCACTTCTTGCCATCATACCGTCATAGAATCTGTCAATACAGGCGGTTATATCGTCCTTTTTGTAGTAGACTTCTGGCATGACGACAGATAAATCCGCAAGGTCGGCATTTTTAGGGTCTAACACATACATGACCGCATTGCAACGGAGCAGAGCTTCAATGATAGTAAGGATAAAGTAAGTTTTACCGCCGCCAGTGCCGCCAGCAATCAGCATATGGGGGAGCTTGTCATACTCCCACCAGACATTTTTCATTAGACGCAAGCTGCCATGTTCAGCCTGTACCTCATTGATAGTGATTCTGTTCGCAATCGTATCATAGAGCAGCACATATTCCACATAGCTGTCTTTCAATTCTTTGGAAACCAGCTCACAGTATAAGCCTGTTTCCAGCTTCTTTTCCAAGTGTAAAAGCTGGTCTTGATATTTCCCTAATGTAATTTCCGTACGGATATATAAAAGTCCATGCTCCATACGGTAATACAGTTTTGGAAAATAGGTGATTTTCTCTTTTTTAGTAGTAGCTGGCAAGTCCTTGAAGAATCCGCTATCCTGTGTGGATTCCGATTCATACCAGCCATTTTCCAACAGCATACGAGCCAGCTTTTGACGGTGAAAGAGATGTTTCACTCTGTCATACTGGAATCTGCGATAGAAAAGGGTAGCCAGTACACAGACCAAAGCTGCCAAAACGATAGTCATTATCCTATATGGTGTGACCGTCAGATGGACACTGCCATCTTGAAAAAGCGAGATTACTTTCCAGTCCGTAGTGATGATTGTTTTTAGGTTCAGCAGCATAACCACCGCAAGGAACAGCAGGAGCAACGAACCAGCCGAGAAACGAAAAACCAGCGATTTGTCACTGGCTCTGATACGATTCCCACGTTTATTGAATTGTGGCATAGGCTAAATCCTTTCCTTATTTTTTATGCTGTGGCTGCTGCGGATTGTTGGGAGCGTGGTTATTTCCGGCTGGCTGACCGTTCTTATTCTTTAAGACAATATCATCTGCTTTGATATACCAGTCAACGTCTGCACCTTGAAATGTAGCGGTTGCCACCGTATCAGCTACAGGATTGATGATTTCCACCTCTGTATTGTAGTCAAATTCCTTTAACGGAACAGAAGCCGGAATACTCACCTGTATCATGCGTCCTTGCTCCTTACACTTCAAATCGTAGGTACGTTCCTTGATTTCTTCAGAAACCGTACCGTCCTCATTCTGGATATGTACCTCTCGTCTTAATGCGGAGAATTTCAATACTCCGAAAGTCTTTTCCTTGTCAATAATGATTCCGTTTGCTAATCTCATAAAATTTTACCTCCTTATGCTTTCACCATATCGTCAGCCGATAAGATATAGTTTGTGAATCCTCTTGTACCGATTTTGTAACCCTCTGCGGTGATTTTGGGATTGATAAGTTTTACTTTTTCCTCTGATTCAAAGTTCTTCTCACCAGCAGAAGCAGGCAGCACCACGATAATATCATCTGCCCTCTGTATGTCCGAATAAAGGTTGAAGCTGCGGGAAACTACCGTCATACGTCCGTTGATCCTACGCTGTTCCACCTTATTCTCACCTGCAAACTCCAAATTCCCAAATGTCTTTTCCATGTTTGGGATAACGTGTTTTAATTCCATAAATTGTTTACCTCTTTTCTTTCTATATTTTTAATGATTGATTGTGTCATTCTGCTGTTGGGATAATATCTGTCTGCCTGTGAATTATCAAGGGCAAGCGTTGTGCTGAAAGCACCCTTGACAATCCCCATTCAGAAAGATAAATCCTAATCAAGCAGAAGTTAGATATAGTGTCAGCTACAGACTGACGTTTCCATGATAGGCGGTGAACGGGGCATTGCTTTCATAAGCTGTTACCTCCCGTGTCAGTTAGATTTCTTTACTCTGCGGAATCTCTTATATCCGGCAAAGATAAGACCAGCAGCAGAAATTCCCATCATAGCGAATAATGCGACAAATGGCGTATTATCACCTGTTTTTGGTGAATCGCTTGTCTTTGTTGGTGTGCTAGGTTCTTCTGGTGTCGTAGGGGATTCTGGCTTCTCTTTGATAGTTACCGTCTGCCCCTCGTCCTTGATGTCCTTATGTTCAGCTACTTTGATAGGATTGTCTGGATTGGTTACGTCATATAATTCTTCAAAGGTCACAAGCTCTTTGCCGCCAAGCTCCGAAGCATTGAATATAAATTCAATCTGAACCTCCATTTTAGAATCCTCGGCAGTAAAGGTAAGGTCATTTTCTACACGCTTACCATTCACTAGAAGTTCTGCATTTTCAGACTTCACCATTTCCCAACCTTTAAGAGTGTATTTCACGCCTTTTTCCAAACCGTCTAAAGTGACCGTATCAACGATAGTTACTTTGTCGTCTGCTTCAATCGTCTTTTCACCTGTTGCCTTATCGGTAGCGATTGTGTGCATAGTGATGATACGTTCCGTAATCGTCACTGTTTGCCCTTCGTCCTCAATGTCCTTGTGTTCTGCCACCTTTGTAGGCTCGTCTGGATTGGATAAATCGTATAATTCCTCGAATGTCACAAGGTCTTTTCCGCCAAGAGCAGAAGCATTGAACGTATAGGAAACCTCAACTTCCATTTCTGATTTTTTCGCAGTGAATGTGTAATTACTTTCCACAGGTTGACCGTCAATCAAAAGCTGTGTGTTTTCAGATTTCACCATTTGCCAGCCTTTCAACTGATATTTTGTGCCTTTTGTCAAACCATCTAAAGTCACAGTATCAACGATAGTCACGTTCTTTCCAGCAACGATTGATTTTTCACCTGTCACCTTATCTGTGGCAGTCGTATGGATAGTGATTTCTGGCTCGTATTCATCTGTAAGCGTACCTAAATCCACGACTACTTTATTTCTTGACACCACTACATCAAATGCCGGAATTAGCGTCATTCCCTTGTTGGAATCGCAGCGTAATTCTTCGATTGTGTAAGTATCATAGAGCAATGCACCTTTGCTGTCGTCTGGTGTGGAAGTACCGAACCAGATACCGTCCTCACTGGTCTTTCCGGCGTTGGTATTCTGCTTATGAGATACCCAATCAGAGGAAGTGGAAAACTGACCATTTGCGTCTGTCACAATGATATGGCTCTCACCAGTCGTCTTGCCTGTGATCCTAAAGGGAACATTCGCAAGTCGCTTGTGAGTGCCAGCACCGATTTTTACACCCTCAATATCTCCACGCTTAATCTGGTTGTAGATGGAATGTGCTTCATCTGTTAAATCCACGATTTTTCCATCTTCTGTGATTTCAAATTCAATCGGTTTTGCACCGTCCGTCAAATATCCCTCTGGGGCGTTGCTTTCCTCAATACGGTATTTTCCGTATGGTAATGTATCGGCGGCAGTTGTAGCGATACCGTCAACGCCAGTATGGATTGTTTTGACGACTTCATTCTTGTTGTATAACTTGCCATCTACCAAGACAGCGTTATCATTTAAGGAAATGATTTCAAAGGCAGTATCTTTCAAAGTCGCACCGCCTTGTGCTTTTGTATCTTTGGTTTCAAGGTCACGTTTCTGGATTTTGACACCGCCACGGATAACCTTGTCTAATACGGAATACTGGTTGCTGCCGCTTAACGCTGCAAGCTCACCATCTTCTGTAATCTGTGCCACATAGACACCTTTTATCTGTTCAGAACTTCCGGCAGCCTGCATATAAGCACCCTCCAATAAGTAACCGTTTGGAGCTGTCTTTTCTTCTACAGTGATAGTACCAAGCGGCAAGCAGATAGTACCATTCTGTGTATAGAAGCTGTCACCCAATACCTTGTAGGAATCGGCTAATCTTGTGATGTAATGGACTTCATTGTTGCTGTCTTTTTCAGCGATTGTCTTTGTCGTCCATGTGCGTGTTGGTTCTGATGGAAGATTGTCTTTTGTATAGTAACCGTCATAATACTTCCAGACGAACTCCGCACCCTCTAAAGAAGCGTTACCCTGTGGCGTAGCTTTGGAAATTTCCATATCAATCTTGAAAAGCTCAACCAAAGTGTCAGTGACTTTTGGTTTGTCGCTGACTTTTAAAGTCGTAGTTTCATTAACCTTGACCGTCATAGTATAGACGTTCTTATCTAACTGGAATCCCTTTGGAGCTTTCGTTTCTTTCACATAGTATGTCGCAGCTCTTAATTCCACAGTGTCCGTATTACCATTGGCATTTGTCGTAAGTATGGCAACAGATTTCGTGCAGCCTTTATCAGAATAGACACCATAAGTCGCACCAGAGAGAGAATAGCAGTCATTCCCGTTTGTGACTGTGGTATTACTGGAAGATTTCTGAATCTTGCCATTGCCGACAGCCAGCTCTGCGAAGAACTGTCCTAAATCCTGCCCCTCACCAGTGTAGATATAACCGTAACAGTCATAGCGTCCTTTGTTTGCCGCTACAAAGGCTTTTGCTCCGGCGAACACTTCATCTTGCACAGCTTTTGAGATTTCATCATAAGAAGCTCGTACATTGTCGCAGCTCCACCCAAGATGGGCACTCAATCTCTGCCAGACTACTAACTGTCTTAAAAGATAGGCGTGCTGGCTGCTGATTCCGCTATGGCTTGCGGTATACTGTTTGACGTATTCAAGGGATAAGGCAATATCGGCTATCTGGTCGTCACTCAAACATGTACTTGCGTCACTTCTGGTCTTATATCCATTTTTGAAGTTAGTGTTAATATCGACACAGTAAGCGTCCTCACCCTCAACGGTCATATGCCCCTCGTTGAATGTAGAGCCGATAGAACCATCATTCATTACTTTCTCAACGATTCCTACACGCTCTGATGATTCTGTCCAGTATTGCGTTTCCGCAGCATGGACAGCGGTTGTGGGTAGAGCAGTAAAGACGGTTGCAAGAGTGAGAACACCTGTAAGCAATCGTTTCAATATCTTATTCATTTTTTGATTCTCCTTTCATTGGGTAAAAAAATAGACGCTCATTTCTGAACGTCTGGAAATAAAAAAGGAATACCGTTTTTCAAGTATTCCTAATTCTATATGTTATTTAACTGTATTTATGTGATATGAAGTTGTTTGCTGCTGTTATGCCGCTATTTGTTGTTGGTATCTCAATGGTACATTACCATCAGAAAACGGATGGATAAAAACGAATTCATAATGAAACACGCTGCTCAAAATCAATGGATGAACACTTCCATGAGATTCTTTCATCCAGGAAAAAAGCTCATTTATTAACTGAGGAACCAGTCGTGCCGGAGGCGCCATGAAAATACATTGCTCCCCATTAAATACGCCCTCCTCGCCATGCCGGAAATCACCAGATTCCTCTACAACATATTTTGTCATAATATTATGAAACTTTTTCAGGTCATTGATATCATATGGATGAATCTTTGCCAGCTGTTCATACGCTGCGTACGCATTTTTAACCTCCTGTATTTCTTTCTGTTCGCCTAATACAGGTCTGCCATTGATCAGATCTCTGACCTGGCCTAAAGACAGAGAATTTGCCTCAATCTTCAAAGAAGAATGAATGGATTTAATTCGATTATTTTTTCTTAAATGTGGTTTTGTCTGCAGATTATTGACAGCAGTAATCTGTCCTATTTTTTCTGAAATAGAAGACACATAGGACAATATTTCATTTGTAATTGTAAAAGGCGGCTTATACTCTCCCATAAAATCCCTCCGTTTACTTCCGTACTATCTTCCGCATTATCTTCCTCTATTATACCATCAGATAAATCACTTTCAATCCCCGAATATAAAAGAACTGCCTGCAAAATAAGCAATCACAAAACCACATCATTCTGTCCTCTTCAGAACAGCAGACGTAGTTTTGTATGATTGGATTTTACATATCTTTGGTTTCTGCTGTTTATAATCGTAAATATTTTTATTACTCTTTTGAGCAATATAATACTTACAATGGAGGATTCATATGGACGTAATTAAACGAATTGACAACTTAATGAAAGAGCAGGAATGGTCTGACTACAAATTAGCTGCTGAATCTGTTCTTTCTTCATCAACAATAGCAAATATTCACCGTAGAAACACTGTTCCTTCTATCCCTACTCTGGAAGCGATTTGTTCTGCCTTCGGAATCACCCTGGCGCAATTCTTTTCAGATAATAATTTTACTGTTCAATTAAATAAGGATCAATTAGATTTATTTACCCAGTGGATTTATTTAACAGACAATCAGAAAAAGTTGATTTATCAACTGATTAAAGAAAAGAAATGAAATAATATATTATCGGCTACCTTCTTTCAGCTACCAGAAAAACTGCTGAACCCGTAATGTATCTAATACTTACAATTTTTAACTCTATAATCAAGGCACAGGACTTAATCCTGTGCCTTAAAATATCTCTCCCCATCATCTGACATGGAATTATTTTTTATTTATCCTCTGCTCCGTCATCTTTGGCTGCTCTTGCCTCGATCTCCTTTTTCTGGATATCTGCTGGAGCCTGCTCATAGCGGGCAAATTCATAGGAGAAGTCTCCGCTTCCGCCTGTCATGGAACGAAGATCTGTGGAATATCCGTAAATCTCAAGCATTGGGATATCTGCCTCAATTACAGTATTTCCATCATGATCCGGATTCATTCCCAGAACACGGCCGCGGCGTTTGTTCAGATCGCCCATAACGTCTCCGGTGTATTTATCTGGAACGGTTACTTTCATGCTGACGATCGGCTCAAGAAGAACCGGGGAAGCATCCATAAATCCCTTCTTAAATGCAAGGATGGTCGCCATCTTAAATGCCATCTCTGAAGAGTCTACCGGATGATAGGATCCATCATAAAGAGTTGCCTTCACACCAACAACCGGATAGGAAGCAAGAGGTCCTTTCAGAACACATTCCTGAAGTCCTTTTTCAACTGCCGGGAAATAGTTCTTAGGAACAGCGCCGCCTACAACTACCTGCTCGAACTCATATGGTGTTTCCAGATCACCGGACGGTGCAAAGCGCATTTTAACGTGCCCGTACTGGCCGTGTCCACCGGACTGTTTCTTGTGCTTGCCTTCTACATCAGAACTCTTGCGGATGGTCTCGCGGAACGGAACCTTTGGCTTGGAAAGCTCAATGTCAACTTTATAGCGATCTTTCAGCTTGTTTACAATAATGTCAAGATGCTGATCTCCCATGCCGTAAAGAAGAGTCTGTCTGTTGGCAGAATCATTTTCTGCACGAAGAGTTTTATCCTCACTTGTCATTTTTGCAAGAGCCTGAGAAATTTTATCCTCATCGCCCTTCTTAACTGCCTTATATCTCTTGCAGGTATAAGGAGTAGAGATCACTGCCTTCGGATAAAGAACCGGAGTGGTCTTGGTAGCAAGGCTGTCGCCTGTCTGTACGCTGTTCAGCTTGGCAATAGCGCCGATATCTCCTGCATGAAGCTCAGGAACCTCATAAGGCTTGGAGCCTTCCAGAACATACAGCTTATTCAGACGTTCTTCCTCTCCTCTTTCTACATTGAGAAGAGTATCATCGGATTTGATAACACCGGAAGCAACCTTGATAAAGGAATATTTGCCGATGAACGGATCAACGATTGTTTTCCATACATATGCGGATTTCGCTTTGGCAAAATCATAATTTGCCTCAAAAATCTCATTTGTCTTCTGGGAAATTCCATTGCAGGAGCGTTTATCCGGGCTTGGGAAATATCCGCAGATATCGTCAAGAAGATTGGATACGCCTCTTAAGCTTACCGGCGCGCCCATACATACCGGAACAATGCTTCCGTCCTGTACGTTTGTAGCAAGAGCTGCAGAAACCTCAGTTACAGAGAACTCATCTCCCTCAAAATAACGGTCCATAAATTCTTCGCTTGTCTCTGCCACAGATTCCATAAGAATGTCATGGTATTTTTCCAGATATTCGTTCAGATATTCCGGAATCTCACATTCCTGTTTGCCGCCCTTGTCAATATATTTTCTTCCGGCCTGTTTTACAACATTTACATAGCCTACAAATTTACCGTCTTCACGGATTGGGAAATGAAGAGGCGCGATCTTCTTGCCGTAAAGCTCTGTCAGCTCTTCCACGACCTTACGATAGCTGACATCATCCATATCCATGTCTGTTACAAAGAACATACGCGGAAGCTTGTATTTCTCGCAGAGATTCCATGCTTTCTGTGTTCCCACCTGAACCCCCGCTTTACCGGAAACAACGATGATGGCTGCATCTGCTGCGCTGACTGCTTCTTCTACCTCTCCCACAAAATCAAAATATCCAGGAGTGTCAAGAACATTGATTTTTACTTTATCCCACGGAACAGGAATCAATGATGCAGAAATAGAAAAATGTCTCTTGATCTCCTCTTTATCAAAATCACTGACTGTATTTCCATCCTCTACTCTTCCCAGGCGGCTTGTCATTCCCGCAAGATATGCCATTGCCTCTGCCAGTGTGGTTTTGCCGGAGCCCCCATGACCTAATAGGACTACATTTCTGATTCGGTCAGTTCTATAAACGTCCATATGTAATACCTCCCTGTTTGTCTGATATGTTCATATTTTACTAAAATTTCTCAGCTTTTTCAAGTATTTTATATAATTTTAACAACTTTTTTTACGGAAATAATGTGAAAATTTCACGAATTTTTACTTTTCCCTACAGTATTTGACTTTTTTCCCCTTATCTTTTAAAATATGAATATATTTTTCATGGGAAAGGATACCTGAACATATGAAAACCATTGGTTTTATCGGCCTTGGACTGATCGGAGGCTCTATTGCAAAAGCAATCCGCAAATTTCATCCGGATTACCATATCCTGGCATATGCCAGACATAAAGAAACTCTTGCCGCAGCTTTAAACAGCGGTGTTATTGACGGGGTACTGGAAAAAGAAGACGAACGTTATAAAACCTGCGACTATATTTTTCTGTGCGCCCCTGTTGAATATAACATTGAATACCTGAAATACCTGAAAACCGTCATTTCCGACAGCTGTATCATCACAGATGCCGGAAGCGTAAAAGGGCCGATCCATGAGGCTGTAGAAAAGCTGGAAATGGATCACTGCTTTATCGGCGGTCATCCCATGGCAGGTTCCGAACGGTCAGGGCTTTTCCAACTCTTCTGATCATCTTCTGGAAAACGCCTACTATATCCTGACACCGGGAGGACAGGTTTCTTTAAATAAATTAACTGAATTTTCAGAGCTTGTAGATTCACTGGGGGCAATACCCATGGTCCTCACTGCAGAAGAGCATGATTTTATCACGGCAGGTGTCAGCCACCTTCCCCATATCATTGCCTCCTCTCTGGTAAATCTGATCAGCTCCCTTGACAACGATGCAGAATATATGAAAACCATTGCGGCAGGCGGTTTCCGGGATATTACCCGCATTGCCTCCTCCTCTCCTGTCATGTGGCAGCAGATCTGTCTGGAAAACACAAAAAATATTTCCACTGTTCTGGATGAATATATCCGTATGCTGATCCAGATCCGCTGCTCTGTGGACAACAAAGACGCAGACCAGCTTTATCAGCTTTTTGCCGCTTCCAGAGATTACCGTGATTCTATTGACGTAACCTCCTGCGGACTGATCACCAAAGCATATGTTCTTTATCTTGATATTGTGGATGAAGCAGGCGGAATTGCCACTATTGCTACAATTCTTGCCATGGATAATATCAGCATCAAAAATATCGGCATTATCCACAACCGTGAATTTGAACAGGGCGTGCTGAAAATTGAATTTTATGAGGAGGACGCTATGAAGCGCGGCGCCGCTCTTCTGAAAAAAAGAAATTATATTGTATATGAACGGTAGGTAGCATGATATGGAAATCAAAAAACAGACAGGTCTTCGGGGAACACTTACTGTTCCCGGAGATAAATCCATTTCCCACAGGGCAGTCATGTTCGGCGCTCTCGCAAAAGGAACCACAAAAATCTCTCACTTTCTGGAAGGCGCCGACTGCCTTTCTACAATTTCCTGCTTCCGCAAAATGGGAATTGAAATTGAACACACCAAAGAGGAAATCCTTGTGCGGGGAAAAGGTCTCCACGGACTGATCTCCCCAACAGAAACTCTTGATGTAGGTAACAGCGGAACCACCACCAGACTGATCTCCGGAATCCTGGCAGGTCAGGATTTTTCTTCCAGACTTGACGGAGACGACTCTATCCGTACCCGTCCCATGAACCGGATCATTACTCCTCTTACCCTCATGGGAGCAGACATCACAAGCCAGAAGGGAAACGGATGCGCTCCGCTTATGATTCATGGAAAAAACCTTCATGCCATTCACTACGATTCTCCGGTAGCTTCCGCTCAGGTAAAATCCTGCGTACTTCTGGCAGGTATGTACGGCGATGGTATTACCAGTGTAACGGAACCTTTCCTTTCCAGAAACCATACCGAGATTATGCTGAATTATTTCGGCGCTGAAATAACTTCGGAAAATACCACAGCCTCCATTAAACCGGAGCCTGTTCTTGAGGCAAGAGAAATCACTGTTCCCGGAGATATTTCATCTGCCGCCTATTTTATTGCCGCAGGTCTTCTGACTCCAGACAGTGAGATTCTTCTTAAAAATGTAGGCATTAATCCTACCAGAGCAGGAATCCTTAAAATCTGCCGCGCCATGGGAGCTGACCTTACTCTTTTAAATGAAAAGCATGACGGGGAGCCTACGGCTGACCTTCTGATCCGTACAAGCAGTCTGAAAGGAACCGTCATTGAAGGAGCAGATATCCCGACCCTGATCGATGAAATTCCCATGCTGGCAGTTATGGCAGCCTTTGCAGAAGGAACAACCGTGATCCGGGACGCTCAGGAGCTGAAGGTAAAGGAATCTGACCGGATTGCGGTTATGGTGGATAACCTGAAACGAATGGGCGCAGACATTGAGGGAACAGATGACGGAATGATCATTCACGGCGGGAAGCCCCTTCACGGAGCTGTCATTGATTCCCATCTGGATCACCGGATCGCCATGTCCTTTGCAGTAGCCGGAACAATCTGTGAGGGAACTATGGATATCCGGGGCGGAGAATGCGTTAATATCTCCTATCCTGATTTTTATAAGGATCTTTATTCCCTGCATTAGTCAAAAAGCAGCAGAGCCGGATCAGATATTGTACTCCGGCTCTGCTGCTTTTTCTTCAAAGAAATAGTCAAGAATTTTCTTTTTATAATGTGCAAAATCACTTCCGCCACGATCACGGTATTTACCAAGCTCTACCTGGATTACATCCCTGATACGCCCCGGCCTCGCCGACATAACCACAATGCGATCTGCAAGAAATATCGCCTCTTCAATGTCATGGGTTACCATGATCATTGTATTTCCGCACCGGCTCCGTATCTTCAGAAGCTCCTCCTGAAGCTCGATTTTTGTAAGAGCATCCAGAGCTCCAAATGGTTCATCCAGAAGCAGTATTTTCGGCTGAGTTGCCAGTGCCCTTGCAATGGCTGCTCTCTGGGACATTCCACCGGACAGCTGACGGGGATAGGCTTTTTTGAATTCTGAAAGCTTCACAAGCTCCAGATACTGATCTGAAAGCTTCTTTTTTTCCTCCCTGGCCAATCCCTTTAAACCAAGCTGGACATTTCTCTCAATACTCATCCATGGAAACAGCCGGTGTTCCTGAAAAATCATTCCACGATCTGCAGCAGGCTCCGTAATCTCCTGTCCGCCTGCCGCTACCAGACCGGTATCATTTTTTTCAAGTCCTGCAATAATCTTGAGAAGAGTGCTTTTTCCGCACCCACTGTGCCCTACAAGAACCACAAATTCTCCCTCTTTAATATCCAGATTAATGTCATTGAGAACATTTATTTTTTCTCCATTTACCTCAAAGCTTTTGTTTACATTTTTTATGGTCAGTTCCTGTCCCATATATTCACCTTTCTCTTTCCCAGGGTGTGCACAGTTTTGAAATCAGTGAGATAATCTGATCCATTACAACTCCCACCACTGCAATAGCAATAATTCCCGAAAATACCACCGGATACTGCATAAGGCTTCTTGCGTCATTAATACGGAAACCAATTCCGGATGTGGCTGCAATCATCTCTGCTCCTACCACAGCCATCCAGGAAACGCTTAATCCCAGCTTCAGTCCCACAAAAATTGATGGAAGTGCAGAAGGAAGATAGATTTTTACAAACTGCTGCCAGCCATTAAGGTAGTACATTTTTCCTACCTCAACCAGTTTCCTGTCCGTCCTTTCAATTCCGCTGATCGTGTTTACCAGTACAGGAAAAAAAGAAGCAAGAAAGATAACTGCCACCTTGGATTCCTCACCAATCCCAAACCATATAATGAGAATCGGAACCCAGGCGATCATGGGAATCTGGCGGATAGCCGTAAAGGTCAGAATGAAAAATCGGTTTGCCACTGTATTCATTCCCATGATTACTCCCAGGAGAATTCCAAAAATAACGGCCAGAGAATAACCTTTTACAATACGGCTCAGACTCACTGCCAGGTCCCCTGGAAGAACTCCTGAGGTAATCTGCTGTATGAAAGTCTGAAACACTGTACCAAGCCTTGGAAGGATCAGTGTTGACATTGCGCCGGTTGCTGTTGCCACATACCAGGCCGCTGCAATAAGTGCCGGCAGAATAAGAAAATTAAAGAGAACTGCCGGTGTCTTCAAGATTCCATAACGCTGTCTTTTCATTTTACTGGTTCTCCTCTGTATCTTTCTGATATTCCTCAAGTGCCTGCTTCTGATAGGAAGCATCAATCCAGGAATCAAAATCCACTTTTGCGGATATCAGATTATTTTTCAGCTCAAATTTCTCAATTTTTTTCAGGGAGTCAATATACTGGTCATCCAGACTTACGGGATAGCCAAGTTTTGGATCCTCCACGGCTACCGATTTTACCTGTTCCAGAGTTCTTCCGCTTTTTTGGGAGGATAACTCATAAAAGCTCTCCGGATCCTGGACAATCTGATCCTTTGCCTTTAGAAGTGCTTTGAGCAGCGCCACATTTACTTCCTGATTTTCCTCCACGAATTCTGTTCTTCCAAGAAGTACAGTAGGCTCAAAATATGTATCCAGATCCGCCTCCACTCCTTTATGAAGGATTTTGGCTTTTCCCTGTTCCACAAGGGTATCTGCCTGTCCGTAGGTAACAACAGCTCCGTCTACTGCCCCTGCAGAAAGACTGGACAGTCCCTCTGGAATTGTACTGTTTACCAAATTCACATCTCCTTCTTCCAATCCAGCTTCTTCCAGGATTTTCAGTAAATACATTTGCGGAGCTGCGCCTCTCTGATAGGAAATCGTCTTTCCCTTCAGATCCTTCAGAGTGGAAATCCCAGAATCCACAGTCACTGCAAGCTGCCATGCAGAGCCATATCCTGCAACTGTCAGAAGCTTTGTATCAATGCCATTGGATTTCGCCATGACTCCTGCAAAGCCTGCATAATAGGCATAATCCAGATCCTGGGATACCAGTGCCTCATGGATGGCCGGCGCTGCCCCTGTAAAGGCAGTCAGCTTCGCATCATAGCCAAGAGGATGAAGATATTCATCCAGATACCCCTTTTCCTGGGCCAGTGCAAGAGTTCCCTCTGCCCAGTCTGAGCCAGCACTTGGAAATCCGATCTGCACCTCCTTGTATTCTCCTTTTTCTGTTTTTTTCGCCTTGGCATTTACCGTTTCCCCAAAAGCTCCATATCCTCCTGCAATCAGGCCAAGTGCAAATACTGTTCCCAAAAATACCGCTGTAAGTTTTCTGTTTCTCATTTTATCACTCCCTCTTCCTTATCCTGCGTTTACTTTACTAGATCACTTTTTCTGACAGTTGCAACACAGAAATTGATCTCTTCATCCTCATCTTCTCCGGCTCCGCCGCCTGTCATTAGTCTGGCATTAGGATCCACGCCCTCAATAACGGTTATCTTACCAAGCTGATTTCCTGTCAGGGAGCCCGGCACCCGGAAGGTTTCCACATTAATTTTTTCCACTGAAATCTCCTGAGGTTTCTCCACCTGGGGAATCCACTCATAGGGTACACGGTAAGCCCTGTAAATCATATTATTGGTAAATTTTCCAAGAATGGTATTAAAATACGGATTGATGTATTCCCACACGATTTCATGGTCCGGCGTCACCTCTATCAGTCTTCCATCAGAGCCTTCTGTAATCAGGGTATTTCTATTTGGAAGCCTCTGTGCAGAACTGATATAGGAACTGTAAAACTTGGACGCATCGGTAAACAAAAGATGTCCTGCTTCCTGAGGGGTATACTGCCAGGTAATTTCCAGTGTCACAGGATTGAACTGAAGGACTCTGGAATAATCCCGCCTTGCATTATTTACTCCTGTCAGAGCTCCTGGATTCGGCACACCGTAGCCGCCTTCTCCTCCATTGTCAAACACCAGAAGATCTCCCTCTCCCGGCAGTCCCTTGGGAATCATGTGCAGATGGTGCTGTCCGATAATCCAGCCCAGCTTTTTCGTTGCTTCACTTTCATTAAAATCCGGTCCCAGCTTCCAGACAATATCCCCTGTTTTTTTGCTGATTATGGCAAGAATATTGGAATTTCGTCCGTCAATAATAATATTTTCCGGATGGAAACGCTCATCCCCCTGATCATACCATTTGTTTTCGCCCAACACAGACATGCTGTTAATATGCATCCAGTCTCCGCCGGCCTCACCCTGAAGGCATGGATTGCGGAACAGCGCATTTCTGGCAGCTTCATCAAAGCCAAACTGTTCAAAATGATCACTAGCTCTCCAGCTCCAGAGAATATTTCCCTCCCAGTCTACCTCAATAATTTTGTCATCAATCAGACGCTTATCTGAAATCTCATGCTGGTAAAGATTTTCGTGAGTCAGAAGAAGCGTGTTCCCTCCGTCTGTACGAGGTTCTCCGCCCGGGTAGTAATAGCCTACGGTAGATCCCTCTCTCTGAAAATCATGATGCTGCCTTGCCATATAGACCGGTTCCTTATCTCCATCTCCAATCAGCTCTGTATGGTCAAATTTCCATACAATATTTCCCTCCCAGTCTACCTGCACCAGATCAATCTGATCCTGATAGGCTTTTTTTCCCGGACGGGTTCCTGTTGTACCCATTACATAGCCGCCGGGAAGAATTTTATTGGGAAAGCCTCCCAGCCCCGCCCACAGCTGAACCTCTCTTCCATTCATATCAATAAGCAAAGCTCCCTTTGCCGAAGGAAAAACCGTATAACCGTTAAATGCCTTTTCTTTATCATAAACTGTTGTTCCCGTAGGAAAAATACTTGGATATCCCATATATCTGTACCTCCTTATAATTTTTTGATGTTTTCCGCAATAATCAGCTTATGTACAAAGCCCAAAGACCGTTCCCTGAGCTGCCCGTCCTTAAAATACAATAATGCAGGTACAGAACCTACCTCATATTCCTCTGCCAGAAATATTTCTGCAGGAATTTCCACCTTTCCAAAAAACACGCTGTCCCCAAGCTCCTCTGAAAGCTCCTGAATGCCTGCCTCCAGTTTTTTGCAGTGTCTGCAGGTTTTGGAATAAAATTCTACGACTGCTGTTTTATTTTCTTTTAATGCTGCCTCAAAGTTCTGTGCTGTCAGTTCCTTTACCATTTTTTCGGTTCCTTTCTCTATAAAAAATTATTGGTAATGCTCCAGAATATACCGGGCTGCGGCAGTAGCTGCTGCTGCCCCGTCTGCCGCAGCAGTAATCACCTGCCGAAGCTTTCCGGCTCTTACATCACCGGCTCCATAAAAGCCTTCTGCTGATGTGAGGCCTTCCTCTTCTGTCTGGATATATCCATTTTTATCCAGGTTTACCAGCCCCTTGAGAATTTCTGTCCGGGGCTGCATTCCGATTGCGGCAAAAATGCCATGAACAGTCAGTTCTCTTCCAGAATCAAGGAAAAGCTGTATCTCTCTGCCTCTCTTTTCCAGCTTTTTCACTTCCGTACTCCGAATGATTTCCACATTTTTCTTTTTCTCCAGAAGCTTCAGAGTACCATATGCTCCCCGGAAGCTTTCTCTCCGGTGTATAAGAAAAACCTTCCTGCAGATTTCCGACAGCAGCAGCGCATCATCCAGTGCAGTATTTCCGCCTCCAATCACTGCTGCGTCTTTTCCCTGATAAAAGGCACCGTCACAGGAAACGCAGTAGGAAATTCCATTTCCCTCCAGCTTTTTACTTCCTGGAATCATAAGTCTCCGATGAGAAGCTCCTGCTGCATAAATCACTGTTTTTGCTTCCAGACAGCTTCCGGACTTCAGCTCCACCTGAAAATATTTTTCCGTTTTTGTAATGCCTTTGGCTTCGTCCTCCAGGATTTCAATCTCCAGCTTTTTCGCATGGTTCAGAAATCTTTCTCCCAGCTCATATCCGCTGATTCCCGGCAGACCCGGATAATTGTCAACACAGGGACTTTCTGCGATCTGCCCGGTTCCCTCATATTCCTTTTCCAGAAGCAGAACGTCCAGATTTGCTCTTTTTGCATAAATTGCAGCAGTAATGCCTGCTGGTCCGCTTCCGATAATCAGCACATCTCTCATTTTCTCCCTCCCATCATTAATCATATTTACATATCTGTTTAGTATGTTTTTCATGTCGATGATACTACCATATAACAACAGCACCTGTCTAATACACAAAAAAAATAGCCAGCTATAGCTTTAAGCTATAACCAGCCTGTATATTCTCTATATCTCCTCATATTCTCTGCTGCTTTCATCCAGATATTTCTTCAGAGCAGATACATATCTGTCCCCCAGACGGCTGAGAGTAAGATTTTTCCTTGTAATGTATCCAATATCCATCCTATTTCCCTCTGAATCATCCTCATCCAGGAAAGGTACTGCCCGGTAATTACTGCCGTTAAGCTCGTCACAGATAATTCCGGAACAAAGAGTGTATCCGTTCAGACCAATCATCAGGTTCAGCATAGTGGCACGATCATTTGCCCTGATAAGGCGGCTGTAATCATTGGTGGGCAGAATTTCCTCTGACAGATAAAAAGCACTGTTATCTCCCTGTTCAAAAGAAAGACAGGGGTATGGCTCTAGCTGGCTGAAACGAATGACTTTCTCATCAGCAAGAGGATGCCCCTTCCACAGATACACATAAGCTCTGCATTTGATCAGCATATGAAATTCCAGATCAGCAGACTTCAGAAGCTTTTCCATGGATTTTCGATTAAAGCTGCTGAGATACAGAACTCCTATCTCACTTCTCATTGTTCTCACATCATGGATAATCTCCTCTGTTCTTGTTTCCCGGATAGCAAATTCATACTTTGACATATCACAGTTTTTTGCCACATCCACAAAGGCCTTCACTGCAAAAGAATAATGCTGAGTGGATACACCAAACTTCTCTTTGCGGATACCACTGCCTTCATATCTCTGAAGAAGCTGTTCATACTGCATACAGATTTCTTTTGCATAAAGTAGAAACTCTGCGCCGTCATCGGTAAGTGTCACACCTCTGCCACTGCGGAAAAAGATCGTGATACCTATTTCCTTTTCCAGTTCCTTGACTGCATTGGTAAGAGACGGCTGAGATACATAAAGAAGCTCTGCTGCCTTATTCATGGATTTTGTTTCTGCTATGGTCAATATGTATCTGAGCTGTACAAAAGTCATTGCTGTACTCTCCTTTTTCCTGTTGTATTATTGTTTCTGAAAAAGCAGCTTTCCCTCTGAATTCCTTTAATCCTTAAACCTTTTCTCCATAATGCAGCACTGAATCTCAAGGCCAAGGCTTTTATAAAAGGCATACGCTTCCCTGTTAAAAGACCATACCTTAAGATCAATCCTTTTCAGCTTTTCTTTTTTTGCCAATGTTTCCATACAGGCGTAAAGCTGTTTTCCCACACCTCTTCTTCTGTAATCCTCCATAACGTAAACAGCATCAATATAAAGTGTATGATTCTTTTTCAGCATGGGGTTTACCGGTGTTTCCTTTCTTTTTGCAATCACAGCTCCCACAAGCTTTTCACCTGCCTTTGCGCCCACAGCCACATATTCGTCACTTTCCAGAATTTCCTGATATTCCTCTCTGGTTAAAAGCTCTTCCGTATCCACATAAATATCCGGTCTTCCATTTACATGTTCTTTATGAAGCACATGATAGGCTCTGTTTACAAACTCATAATCTTTCATGGAAAGCTCTGTTATCTGTATGCTTTCTGTCATTTCCTTTCTCCTCCTTTGAAAAAACTGTCCCTATTATAATAAATCAGGCAGTCACAATCAAGCCCCGGACAAAATGGTTGACAACATCATGGAGTGCAAAGCAGAAAACTTTTTACATTTTTCTTTTTATAGGGTACAATGAATTTGGGAATGAAGTTCTTCCAAGGGAAACCTGAACTGCTTATTAAGCTGATGACTTCTGAGATTATCATATCGCAGAAGCACCAGCTTTTTTTCTGCGATAAAAACTAGGAGGAAATTTATGTTAACGTCACTTGCCTTTATTTTTCTGGCAGGCCTTGCTATGGCCGCCTTCTGCCAGATGCTGAAGCTTCCCCGTATCATCGGCATGCTTGCCTGCGGAATCATTCTGGGGCCCCATGTACTGGATCTTCTGGATCCTTCCATCCTGTCCATTTCATCAGAATTGCGCCAGATTGCTCTGCTTATTATCCTGCTGAAGGCCGGGCTTTCACTGGATCTTTCGGATCTGAAAAAAGTAGGACGGCCTGCTGTTATGATGTCCTGTGTCCCGGCTGCCTTTGAAATTCTGGCATTTTTTCTTTTTGCCCCTCATATTCTGGGCATTACCGGAATGGAAGCAGCTGTAATGGGTGCAGTCCTGGGAGCTGTTTCTCCGGCAGTTGTGGTTCCACGGATGGTACAGCTTATTGACACTGGGTATGGAACAAAAAAAAGCATTCCTCAGCTGATCCTTGCAGGATCCTCCTGTGATGATATTTTTGTGATCGTGCTGTTTTCTACCTTTGTGAGTATGGTCCAGGGAGGACATGCCAGTGTATCAGATTTTGCTGCTGTCCCGGTTTCAATTATCCTGGGAGCTGCACTTGGAGCTGTAACCGGCTGTCTTCTCAGTCTGTTTTTTGAGACTTTTTACAGACGTTACCACTATATCCGCAGCAGCACAAAGCTCATCCTTGTCCTTGGCTTTGCCTTCCTTATGACAGCTGTGGAAACCTGGCTGAAAAACACAGTTGCCCTGTCCGGCCTTCTGGCAGTTGTCAGTATGGCCTGCATTCTCAGACAGAAGAGTCCCGTCTCTGTATCTAAAGGTCTTTCTGAAAAATTCGGTAAGCTGTGGCTTGGTGCTGAGGTGATACTTTTTGTTCTGGTAGGCGCTGCAGTGGATATACGCTACACCCTGGATGCAGGACTTCCTGCTGTGGCAATGATCTTTCTTTCCCTTCTGTTTCGCTGCCTTGGCGTTGCACTCTGCATGGCAGGAACCAGCCTGAATCCAAAGGAACGGCTTTTCTGCATCATAGCCTATCTTCCAAAGGCCACTGTGCAGGCAGCCATCGGCTCCATTCCCCTGACTCTTGGATTACCCTGTGGAAAAATCGTCCTTTCTGTAGCGGTGCTGGCAATTCTTATTACTGCCCCACTTGGAGCCATTGGGATGGACCTAGGCTACAAAAAGCTCCTGTCCCGGTAACTGAAGCTTCTATATGCAGAGATTACTGTTCACCGTAACAGGAAAAGGAATATTTTTTCTCCTACTGTACACTCTATATTGACAGCAGAGAAATCTCACGGTACGATTTCACCAAACCCTGTACATATACAGGGAGAAAAGGAGATACTATTATGAAAATTTTATTTTATGGTGCAAAAGACTACGATCAGCAGTTTTTTGACAAGTTGGCTCCGGAATACCCGGGAATTACTTTTAAGTTTATTGAAGCAAATCTCTATGAGGAAACCGCTTCTCTTGCCAAGGGCTATGATGGAATCTGTGCCTTTGTAAATGCAGATATCAGTACAGCTGTTGTAAAGGAACTCCATATCCAGGGGGTAAGGCTGATCCTTATGCGCTGCGCAGGCTATAATAATGTGGATCTTAAAGCGGCTGCCCATTACGGAATTAAGGTTCTCCGGGTACCCGGATACTCCCCGGAGGCTGTTGCCGAACACGCTATGGCACTTGTTCTCACTGCCAACCGCCACACCCACAAGGCTTATATTAAATGCCGCGAAAATAACTTTGCCCTGAATGGACTTATGGGGGTGAATCTTTACAAAAAAACAGCTGGTATTGTGGGAACCGGAAAAATCGGCCTTGCCATGGCAAGAATCTGCCGGGGCTTCGGCATGCGTGTGATTGCCTACGACCTTTATCCAAACAAAGAACTGGATTTCCTGGAATATGTATCTCTGGACGAGCTTTTAAGCACAAGTGATCTGATCAGTCTTCACTGCCCGCTGACAGAGGAAACCCATCATCTCATCAACGAAGACTCCATCTCCAAAATGAAGGATGGCGTGATCCTGGTAAACACTTCCAGAGGCGGTCTTATTAAAACAGAGGATCTGATCGCAGGAATCCGCGATCATAAATTCTTTGCAGTGGGACTTGATGTATATGAAGAGGAATCTGAGCTTGTCTATGAGGATATGTCGGAGCGCATCCTTCAGAGTTCCACGATCCAGCGTCTCCTCTCCTTTCCCAATGTGGCAATGACCTCTCACCAGGGCTTTTTTACAGAAGAGGCTCTGACAAATATTGCAGAAACAACCCTGCAGAATGCCGCTGATTTCCGTGACGGCAAAGAACTGAAAAATCAGGTGACTATATAAAAATATCACTGACCCAAGACTTCGGCAAAGTCTAATAAAAACTCCCCGGCGGCATCCTTCTGTAGTATGAAGGAACACTTCCGGGGAGCATTTGTTTGCAAATTTACTTTTCAAAGGCTTCTCTTAAAAGAGTAATTTCTCTTGTCCATCCCGCATCATCATTGGGAGTTTCCAGAATAAAAGGAATATTCTTAAGCGCCGGATGACGGATTACACGGACCAGAGCCTCCAGACCAATCTCACCTTCTCCGATCCTTGCATGACGGTCCTTATGGCTTCCAAGACCGTTCATACTGTCATTAAGATGCACTGCCTTCAGTCTGGACAGCCCGATTACTTTATCAAATTCTGTCAGCACACCGTCAAGGTCATTTACAATATCATAACCGCCGTCCCACACATGACAGGTGTCCAGACAGATTCCCATTTTATGATCCTTTTTTACCAGCTCCAGAATGGCATGAAGCTCCTCAAAGCTTCTTCCCACCTCAGAGCCCTTTCCTGCCATGGTTTCCAGAAGAACAATTGTTGTCTGTTCCTCTGTAAGAACCTCATTGAGAATCTCTGCGATCTTTTGGATGCCCACTTCTGCCCCCTGTCCTACATGGCTGCCCGGATGAAAATTATAATAATTTCCCGGCGTATATTCCATACGCTTCAAATCATCTGCCATAGTGTTTCTGGCAAATTCCTGCAGCTCTTCCTTGGCTGCACAACAGTTCATGGTATAGGGCGCATGGGCCACGATTTTTCCAAATCCATTGTCACCTGCAAGCTGAAGAAATTTCTCCACATCTGTCTCGTCAATGGCTTTGGCATTGCCTCCTCTTGGATTTCTTGTAAAAAACGCAAAGGTGTTTCCTCCGTTTGCAATCATCTGCTGCGCCATTTTTTCATAGCCTTTGGATGAGGTTGTATGATTTCCAATATATAACATATCTTTTCTCCATCTTCTGTATTTATCCGAAACCTGTGTGATGCAGTCTGCAGTCACTGACTGCCAGAAAAAATCATCCCGGCGCCATACATGTTCCGGATAACCCTATTATAGCAGAAAACCTTCTGTACAAAAAGAGAAAATCTGTTGACGAAAATCCAAAAAATACCTATACTTTTATTAATTGCCGATATCCGGATTTTTTAATCAAATACCCGGCTGTCTGCTTATTTTTACCAATGACAAAGGAGCTGCGTATGAATCCACCATCCAGAAACCAAAGGCCTGATTCTTCCAGGCAAAGTTCCCGAACCTCCGGGCAGAAAACCAGACCCAATTCCGGGAATGTAAAAAAATCATCCTCTCAGCGCTCCAGAGCATCTTCCGCTCACAGCGGAAACAGAAGCCGTTCACGCTCTGCAGCCGCACACAAACGACGTATCAGCCGCAAATCCCGTTATTACAGACAAAGGCAGAAAAAAATCTTTCTTATGACAGCAGGCGCTGTACTTCTGCTTTTTCTTCTTGTTATTTCTTTTGTAATCCGAAGCTGCGGAGACAAAAAAGCAGAATCAGCCTCCTCACAGAACACTCAGACAGAGGGGAAAAATAATTCTGCCAAAAAAGTGAGTGACAAAGACACTGCTTCCGGTGATGAAAACACCGAAGCGACTGACAAAAACCCAAATCTTCCGGAGAATCCGGTTTCACTGACTGTCAGTGTGGTTGGCGACTGCACCCTTGGCACAGATGAGTCTTTTGACTATGATACCAGTCTTAATGCCTATTACGAAAGCTATGGCGCTGATTACTTTTTCTCCAATGTAAAAAATATTTTTTCTGAAGACGATCTGACGATTGCAAACTTTGAGGGAACTCTTACAGACTCCGAAGAACGGGAAGAAAAACAATTTGCCTTTAAAGCTCCGGCTGAATATGCAGACATACTCACTGCCGGTTCTGTGGAAGCGGTAAATACAGCCAATAATCACAGCCATGATTATGGAGAACAGAGCTTTACCGATACCCTGACCGCCCTTGATCAGAAGGGGATCACTCATTTCGGGTATGACGAAACGGCTGTTATAGATGTCAAGGGCATCAAAGTAGGACTTGTAGGAATCTATGAGCTGAAAGATCATCTGAACCGGGAAGAACAGTTAAAACAGAATATTGCCAAAGTAAAAGAAGAGGGCGCTGTGATCACCATTGTGATCTTCCACTGGGGAAATGAAAAGGAAGAGGTTCCTGACAGCAACCAGATGACACTGGGAAGACTTGCCATTGATGAAGGCGCGGATCTTGTCTGCGGTCATCATCCTCATGTGCTTCAGGGAATTGAAGAATACAAAGGCAAGAACATTGTTTACAGTCTGGGAAATTTCTGCTTTGGCGGAAATTCCTACCCAAGCGATATGGACACCATGATCTTCCAGCAGACCTTTACGGTAGATAAAAACGGAGTAAAAGCTGACAATGTCACCAATGTGATCCCCTGCTCCATTTCCTCTGAATATGATTATAACAACTATCAGTCCACTCCTGCCCAGGGTGACGAGGCGGACCGGATCCTGGCCAAAATTCAGGAAAGAAGCTCCTGGATCACGCCTGCCGAAACCTCTGAACCGGTCGGTGAATCCAGTCAGGAATCTGCTGATCTCTCTGACAGTGAGTAAGCGCTTAATTTTTGGGTAACTACAAATTTATCTTTTTTTCATTCATAATGATAGAAAATAGTTTTTTACTCCATCATCTTGATAGGAAGTAGATTTTTACTACAATTGGAGGTTTCATTATGAATGGTAAACGTACTCCAGGCCGTTCCCTGGATGAATGGCTGGAACTGGTGACATCCTGCAGGCAAAGCGGTCTTACCGATGCTGCCTGGTGTCATGAAAATGGGATTTCTCCCAGCTGTTTTTACAATGCTGTCAGCAGGCTTCGCAAAAGAGCCTGTGAGATACCAGAACCATCTGGAAAAGCAAGCACTCTCGATTTTACATCCCATAAACAGGATGTAGTCCGGATTGCTATAGAGCCGGAGCATACTCCGGCGGAACTGGTTTCAATGGGAAAAAACCGTTCGCTGTACCTTGACAATCCACATACGATTGAAATCGAAGCAAATGGACTTCGGATCCGCATAAGCAATACTGTCCAGCCGGTTTTATTAAAAACTCTGATGGCTGTGCTCAGGGAGTCCACATGCTAGCGGATATCTCGAATGTCGATGCAATCTACCTTGTCTGTGGAAGAACAGATATGAGAAAGTCCATTGATGGTCTTTGTGCCATCATTCAGGATCAGTTCTCTATGGAAATCGACCATGCACTCTATCTCTTCTGCGGTAGAAAATGTGACCGGATCAAAGCAATCTTGAAGGAACCGGATGGGATCGTCATGATCTATAAAAGACTGACAGTTCAGGGTTCTTACCGATGGCCACGAGATAAATCGGAGGTACGAAATCTTACCTGGAGGGAATTTGACTGGCTGATGTCCGGCATCGATATCGAGCAGCCAAAAGCAATCAGAACATCTTAAAAAGCCAGCTTGAATCTGCACACAAAAGTACCGGATTCCCTTGTATTTTCGGCACTTTTCAGGCTTTTACACACCTTGTTTTTCTATGAAAATCCTCTGTTTTCTGGTATAATAGAAGCATCAGAAAAGGGAGGAAAAAGCAGTGGCTAACAGTTCCAAAGACCTTCAGCTTCGTGAGCTGAAAGATATGATCACAGATCTTAGAAACATGATAAAGACACTTCAGGCAACTGTGGATGCTGCCAACAAACGGGAAGAAGCTCTTATTCAGGAGAGAGACCATCTGAAAGACGAGATTCGTCTTCTCCGCAAGAAGCTTTTTGGTTCCTCAAGTGAAAAACGTGTGATTGATTTTCCTGGTCAGTTAAACCTTTTTAATGAGGCGGAGCTGGAACAGGATCCCTCGGCTGCGGAGACAGAAGAACTTGCCGCAACACTTCCGGAAGAATCTCCTAAAAGTTGTACTTGATTTCTCCTGGTGTAATGATTTCTCCTGTAGAAATATCAATCTTTAATGGTGTGATTACTCCATCAAATTTCGTTTCCATGCTTACACGAACACCCGGATAATCTGCTTTTTTCCATGATTTCCGATATCCCTTTGATTCAAAACGATGCACTATCGTCCAGTGGAATTGATATGATTTTGGATATAATCATCTCCTTAACAGGCTAACTGTTTGATAAATTTCAGATTTTTTTAATTTCTTAAACCAGAATTTTATTTATTCTCTCTTACTACTCTACAGGGATTTCCATAAGCTATGACATTATCAGGAATATCCTTTGTCACAATGCTTCCTGCTCCAATAACAACATTATTTCCGATTGTAACCCCGGGCATAATAATTGCTCCGCCACCAATCCATACATTATTACCAATAATCACTGGTGCGGTTTGTGTTTTGCAAAATTCAAATGATCCATCTTCTTTAGGCTCACCAAAACGGTCACTCGCATTTGTTGGATGAAATGCTGTATATATTTGTACATTTGGTGCAATTAAAGCATTATCTCCTATACGAATAATATTATCATCTAAAAAAGTACAATTCATATTTACTTCACAGTTGTTTCCAAAATAAATATTATTACCATAATCAACATAAAAAGGTGCTGTTATCCATAAGTTTTTACCTTTGCCACCCAGAAGCTCAGTTAGAATTCTTTCCTTTTCATCTGCCTGAGCAGAGTTGGTTTGATTATAATCTCTTACTAAGTCTTTAGCTTTATGCCATTGTGCTAATAATTCAGGATCTCCACAATCATATAATTCTCCTGCCAACATTCTTTCTCTTTCAGTCATAACTGTCTCCACATTTTCTAAGTTGCCGCTTTATCATTAATACCAAATAGTCCCTCAAGCTTATAATATCTTTTCCGCCGGGAGTTACTGTAACGTAATCTGCCGTAAGCCCTTTATTCCACAAAATATCTCCCATTCAAGGTAAATATCCCGAATCCCATAGTCAGATCTCTCTTTTTAATATATCTCTGCTCCAAATGGCATCAGCGCAAGCTTGGCAAGCTTAAACTGCTGAAGTCCGAAGGGGATTCCAATAACTGTCACACAGAGGATCACGCCCATAACCGCGTGTTCGATCGCCAGAGGCAGACCGGAAACGATCAGCCATATAATATTCACAAGAAGGGAGACTGCTCCTCCGCCGTAACGCACTTCTTTCCCAAAGGGGAAACAACTGAGAGAAGCAAACTTAAAGCACTGCATACCTATGGGAATACCTACAACAGTAATGCACCAGAGACATCCTGCCACGCACCAGCTAAGGGCGCTGATCGCTCCTCCGAATATGAACCATAACAAGTTTCCAAGACAACCCATTTACTGACCTCCTGATTCCTTTTTGTTTTCTTTGAATATGATACCTTACTTATGAAGTATACCATATTCTTCTGCATATCCGTAATATGCTTTTTGTTAATACCTATAATGCCTAAAATGAAATTTTAAATTCCACCGCATGCCCCTTATGCGGTGGAATTTACCTGCGCACAGTTGATATTTACTCTTTCATACAGAAATGTTATGATTATCTCTCCTTCTGACAGCAGTAGAAGGAGGAACATTATGAGTAAATATATTCCTGATAATCAGAAAATTCCTGTTGCATTCTGTTCCCTAATTCATTAAGATAAGTTCATAATGTAATTTTACAGACAGGAAAGAGATGATTATGAACAAAAAACAACAGACAGACCTTACCAATGGTCCTATTGTACAAACTCTGGCAAAGCTGGCTTTGCCTATTATGGCTTCCTCCTTTCTGGGAACAGCCTACAACATCACCGATATGGCATGGATCGGTGTTCTTGGTTCCAAGGCAGTGGCAGGTGTGGGAATGGGGGGCATGTATGTATGGCTTTCCCAGGGGCTCTGCTCTCTGGCCCGCATGGGCGGTCAGGTCAATGTGGCCCAAAGCTGCGGACGGGGAGATACAAAGGCAGCCAGGGATTACGCCTCTGCGGCCCTTCAGCTTACCTGTATTTTTGCCTTTTTGTTTTCTGCAGTGTGCCTGATCTTTACTGGGCCGCTTCTGGATTTTTTTCATCTGGGAGACCCGCAGACCTATGCGCATGCGGAAATTTATATGAAGATCACCTGTGGACTGGTTATTTTTTCCTACCTTAATTATACCCTTACCGGAATTTATACAGCTCAGGGAAATTCAAAAACACCGTTTATCGCCAATCTGATCGGGCTGGTCATGAATATGATCCTGGATCCGCTTCTGGTTCTGGGTATCGGCCCCTGTCCCCGTCTGGAGGTTGCCGGCGCTGCAATTGCAACTGTTACTGCTCAGTTTATTGTTATGGCTGTGATGATCGCAGGGGTTTTCCAGAAAAAAAATCAGGATAATGTTCTCCGCCATGTGCATCTGTTCTCCATACAGGATCGCACCATCTATCATTCTATCTGCAGAATCGGAGGTCCCACTGCTCTTCAGGGAACTCTTTACTGTATGATCTCCATGGTGCTTACCCGTATGGTTTCTGCATTTGGACCCGGAGCCATTGCCACCCAGAGAGTGGGAGGACAGATTGAGTCTATCTCCTGGAATACTGCAGACGGTTTTGCCACAGCCCTGAACTCTTTTGTAGCACAGAATTATGGCGCAGGAAAAACAGACCGGATACGAAAGGGCTATAAGGTGTCCATGAAGATCATGATTACCTGGGGTGTCATTGTAACCGCAGTTTTTGTCCTGTTCCCACGGCAGATCTCTTCTCTGTTTTTCTACGAACCGGAGGTTCTGGAAATTGCGGTCGGATATATGATCATTATCGGTCTGGGCGAAGCCTTCCTCTGCGTGGAAATGCTTACCATCGGAGCACTGTCCGGTCTTGGGAAAACAAAAATCTGCAGTATCATCAGCATCCTGCTTACCGGTTCCCGCATTCCCCTGGCGCTTGTCCTTACCGGTACCTCACTTGGTCTGACCGGTATCTGGTGGGCTCTGACTCTGACCTCTATCGCCAAGGGAATTGTATTTAACCTTACTTTCCGCCAGGTCAGTCACAGACTGGAACAATAAAATGATAAAAAAGGATATCCCCTTCAGATTTGTCATCTGACAGAAAGGATATCCTTTTTCATTTCTGTTATTCTGCTTTCTATTATGCGGCTGATTCCTCAGTCACTGTCTCCGGTACCTCTGCTGCTGCCGCATCAGGAGCTGTAAGCATCATCTGTAACTGATTAATCAGTTCTTCCGGAACGCCTGCTGCGCCTAAATTCGTAAGAACCGTTGTCCAGTCCAGTCCTTCCGCAAATGCAATCATATCTTCTTCACTTTCTACACTGAGAGCTGCATCAAGAACTGCCTGATCCGGCATTTCAACACTTTCTCCTGACGCTTCATAGCCGCCTGTTACTGACAATGTTACAACAGGAGCGCCTGAACTTGTAAGTGAAAGATCTACCTGTGAGGTCTGTGCTGCTGCATCAGAAATAATATTTGCAGTCAGTCCAAAGGCTGCCAGCGGATTGGGTTCCTCCTCTGTTCCTGTATCCAGAAGCGAGAAATTAAAGGAACCGTTCATATATCCCGGAGCTTCTGTATCTGATTTCAGATTATTTACACCGATTCCAACAGTTTTTACTCCGTCAAAAGCAAGAAGATATTCTCCTGTCAATCCCTGATCACCGGACTGCCCGGAACCGGTAAGCGTAATGGAACTGGTGTCAAGCCACAGTTCAAAATGCAGTGCTGAATTTCCGTCTGCTGACGGATTCTTCCAGGAAATCAGCGGATAGCTTTCTGTTCCTGTCTCATCTGTAAAGCCAAATTCACGTCCTACGATCTTTCCTTCTGCATTTGTCCAGATTTTTGAATTGAACATTGCAGCCTCCGGATTAATCTCCTCGGAGCCTTCCTCCGGAAGGTCTGCCAGCGCGCTGTCCGCGCCTGCCACAAGCTGAGCATAAAGGTCTTCTCCGCCTCCGGCCTCTGACCACATATCCAGAAGGCCTTTCAGCTCCTGATCTTCTTTTGCAGTAGTCAGGACTTCCCTTAAAATGGAAAGTACTTCCTGCTCTGTAAGGATTTCTTCATAAACAGTGCAGTCCTCGCTGACACCCTCTACAGAAAGAGCTTCTTTCGTAACTGTCTCATCTCCGAAATTTTCAATCAGGATATTTCCATAACGATCAAGCAGAGTACTGAGCGTTTTGGTGTCCGGAAGAACGGTTGTCATATCAGAAACAATCTTTAAATAAGTTTCCATGGAAGCCTGATATTCTTCCATATAGGCCTGATATGCCGCGATATCCTCTTCGGACATTGCCCCTGTTTCATCTGCAATTGTCTCTTCCATGGAAGGAATCAATGGAATTGCCATATAGTTCTGAGAAAGCTCCGGAATCTGGAAATATTCCGTCATATTTGCCAGATCCATACAGATATTCATGGTGCCCACAGGTGCATCGTTTAAAAGAATATCTGCATTTATCGCTTCTTTGCCGTCTTTTATGATTTCCGTCATATCCATAGTGACAGTATTCAGCCAGGAAAAATCCATTCCCACCATAGCGCCGAGAACTGCTTTACCGGTTTCTTCCACTGTCAGTTTCATCTTTGCGTTAAAGCCTGTTTCCTGTCCCTTTTCATACTGTGCCATAACTGCATCCCAATATGCGGAAAAACCTGCAACCAGCTTATCCAGAGCTGCTTTTTCTGTCTCCTTATAGGAAGCAGCAAAAACCTGGCTTGTACCAGATAAAACCAGCGCTGATGCCGCCGCTGCCGCGGTCAGTTTTTTCATTATCTTTCTGGTTCGATTCATAGGGGAATCCTCCTCTCATTTTTCAGAATCATGTAATGATCTGTTCTGATTGAATATGGTGCTATTTTAACATGAAGCCGTTTACTAAGCAACAAAATTCTACAAAATATTCTAAAAACTCTATAAATGTTTGCCTTTTTACATGTTTTTGCACATATCAGAACCCCTGTGTTTTATCATATTCAGAAAAAGTCACAAAAATACATATTTGCATTTACTCTGTCCTGTTCTGATACGGAATGTATTTTTTCATTGTAATTTTTTCATGGGAAGTTCCTTCAAACTCCAGCTCTTCCGTCTGTTTCCATTCAGACAGATCCAGCGTCATAAAAAGCTGCGCCGGATAGATACGGTTCCAGCAGAAAAGGATCAGCTCTTCCGTTCTTTCCTTATAGTTTCCCGGATCTACTGTCTCCATCAGAGCAAAATCCCCTGATTCTGCCTGATCCGGAAAATTCTCATGACACTGCACTGTTACTCCGTGCATATTTCCGTACAAAGAGCTGGAATACTCATTCATCCAGAGTATTTTTCCCTGGCAGAGCTCCTGTATCTTTTCTGTCACAGTCTGGTCTCTGCTCTGTCTTCTGTGATTAAAAAGCATCCCGTTTCTGTCATCCACACATGCGATTACCTTCAATTTTTTACCCCCTGACATTTCATAAGTAATCTGACTAGTATAACGAATATTAAATAATTGCTATATTAAATTGATACTGCTTCCTCTTCACTGATTTCATCCATTTTATACTTCCAGTGATAAACCACGGGTTCACGGTTCACTTCGTCAAAGTACTTGTAAATTCGTTCTTCCAACTCCTGTTTGGTATTGACACGAATTCCTCGAAGCATCTGTCTGGTCATCTTGCTGAAGAAGCTTTCAATCATGTTTAACCATGAGCCATGTTTTGGTGTAAACACAAATTTAAAACGTCCCTTTGGCATAGTATCCAGAAAGCGCCGTGTTTCTTTGGAAGTATGTGCAGAATGATTATCCAGGATGATCCGAATGGTATCCTGTGATGGATATTTTTTGTCCAGTATCTTTAAAAACTCAATAAAATCAGAACTCTTATGGGTCTCACTTACTAACGGAATTGCTTCTCCAGTGAGTAAATCAATGCCAGCCAGTAAAGAGAGCGTTCCCAGACGTTTGTATTCTGCATCACGATATACTTCCCCATGTTCTGATGTCGGGCGTAAATCCGGTGCCGTATTGGAGATTGCCTGAATGCCCGGCTTCTCATCATACGATACCGTAATCGTCAGTTTATAATCGTCTGGAACAATGAGATCACCATTTTCATCAAACTGCATTTCAATCTGCTTATAAACCAACAGAACCTCATGCATTTTTGATTCAAAATCAGGATCCCGTTTTTCACAGTAATATTTGATTTTAAAGGGTTTCATATCCTGTTCCTTAAGAAATTTCTGGATATACGGTTTGGTAACGGTTGAAAGCCTTGGATATCCCGCTTCTTCTGCATGTTTCTGAATGTATTTGTGGAGAGAGGTCAACGTCCACAATTCCTGTGCATAACCGAGTTCTGTCGGTCTCTGACACGCAATATGAATCATCCATGCTTTTGCATCATCAGTGATTTCCGATGGACGTCCAGGACGCTGAACATCAAACAGTGCAGCATCTAAACCGCCTTTCTGAAACTTCGAAATACAAAGGCGTACCGTTGCAGTACTAATGGCAAGTTTATCAGCAATTTGCTGGAATGTCATTCCATCGGCTTTATATAAAAGGATTCTGGCACGGTCCACAACTTGTGCCTGAATGGTTCTCTTTTTGGATAATGCTTTAAGGTAATCTCTGTCTTCATCTGACAGAGGAAGATATGTTTTTCTCATAGTGTTCATCCTTTCTTAGATAACACTATTTTACCATACATTATCCTCAAAATATATAGTAGAGATTTAATTTATTCTATACTAGTCACTGCTCACAGACCACCATCCCGCCAGGTGTTTTGGCATGTATATGACAAAATCCCGAGACATACAGGGCAAAATGCCATCACCGATGGTGATTTTAAATACATTTTGACCAAGTTGCTGTGAAGATCATGAACAGTAACCTGATTATACCATATACTTCCTGTAATACTGTAACAGTCTTGACACCTTTTGCACCTGCTGATATAGTTAAACTCATAATTTTTATCATTATGTTCAGGCAGGAGGGCGATTATGAACGAACTTGAGAGCAAAAAACTGATCAGACAGCAGAGAGCATTTTTCTATAAGGGCAGGACTCTTCCTGTAAAAACACGGATTCACATGCTGAAAAGGCTTCGCTCCTGTATTCTGAAATATCAGGAGGAAATCCACAGCGCTCTGAAGCTTGATCTTGGAAAAAGCAGCTTCGAAAGCTATATGTGCGAAACAGGTCTGGTTCTTGACGAACTCCGCTACATGCTTGGACATATCCATAAATTTTCAAAGGAAAAGACGGTTCCCACCCCTCTTTCCCAGTTTTCCTCCAGAAGTTATGTAACTCCTTCTCCCTACGGAGTTGTGCTTATTATGAGCCCCTGGAATTATCCGTTTCTTCTGAGCCTGACACCACTGATCGATGCCATTTCAGCCGGAAATACAGTGATCGTCAAACCAAGCGCCTATGCTCCCAATACATCGAAAATTATCAGTAAGATCATCTGCGAGGTTTTTCCGCCTTTTTATGCTGCGGTTGTCACAGGGGGACGCAAAGAGAATACCTGTCTTTTAAATGAACATTTTGATTATATCTTTTTTACCGGAAGCCAGCATGTGGGAAAAGAGGTCATGGCAAAAGCCGCACAGTTTCTCACTCCGGTCACTTTGGAGCTTGGAGGAAAAAGCCCCTGCATTGTAGAAAAAACAGCGAACCTGAAGCTGGCTGCAAAAAGGATTGTTTTTGGGAAATTCCTGAACTGCGGACAGACCTGTGTAGCTCCTGATTATATTTACTGCCACCGGACCATAAAAGACAGACTGATCCTGGAAATAAAAGATCAGATCCGGAAACAGTTTTCTGAAGAACCGCTGAATAATCCGGACTATGGAAAGATCATCAACCAGAAGCATTTTCATCGGATCGTATCTCTCATAGATCCGTCAAAAACAGTATGTGGCGGAGAATATGACTCTGACAGTCTCCGAATCGCCCCAACCCTTATGGATGAGGTTTCCTTTGACGATCCCATTATGCAGGAAGAGATTTTTGGCCCCGTGCTTCCGATCCTGACCTATGACAGTCTGGATCAGGCAGCTGCCCGCATCAATTCCATGGCTCATCCTCTGGCGCTGTATATTTTTACAGAAAATAAAAAAGCTGCTGAAAAAATAACAAAACACTGCAGTTTTGGCGGCGGATGCATCAATGATGTGGTAATCCATCTTGCCACCAGCCAGATGGGATTCGGAGGCTTAGGAGAAAGCGGTATGGGTTCCTATCATGGCAAAGCAGGTTTTGATACCTTTACCCATTATAAAAGCATAGTAAACAAAAAAACATGGATGGATCTTCCTGTCCGCTATCAGCCCTACCGGAAATCTTCCGAAAAGCTTTTAAAACTTTTTCTCAGATAAAAAGTCAGACATCCCGGTCATAATTCCTGTGCCGCAGCCAGGAATCATGCCGGGATTATTTCTATATTTCCTCTTCTTTTTTGTATCTGGATACTGCAAGCTCAGCCTCTGCCAGAAAAGACAGGGAGCCGAAGATAACGATCACATCCTCTTCCCGGGCCTGTTCCATAGTCCTTCTTACTGCGGACCGGATACTTTCTGCTGCCTCCACAGAGGGATTTATTTTTTCCACTGTATCCTTCAGTTTTTTTGCAGAAAGCGCCCTGGGATTATCCGGGGTCTCCACTGTAATGATATGGTCTGCAAGAGGTGCTGTGATCTCTGTCACCTTTTTATAATCTTTATCCCGAAACATTCCGAAAATATAAAAAAGTTTTTTGTCCGGGAAATAAAGCTCAAGAGATTTTTTCAGTTCCTCTGCCGCCGCCGGATTGTGAGCGCCGTCCATAACGATCACCGGTTCCCTGGAGATCACTGTAAAACGTCCTCTCCACACTGCTCTTTTCATCCCCCGATATACTGTCTGATCCTCAAGCCGGTATCCGAGATTTCTAAGGGAATCCACTGCTTCCAGCGCAAGGGCTGCGTTTGTGAGCTGATAACTTCCCATCAGAGAGATTTCCATATCCTTCCACTGCTTATAGGAAAACTTCTGTCTGTCATAGCCGTGAGAAATATCTGTCACCTGACCGGGATCTGCTGTGTTCAAAACACATTCCTGTTTCCTGCAGGTTTCTTCAATTACTTCCATGGCCTCCGGCTTCTGCAAAGCAGACACAACCCGGGTATGAGGCTTAATGATCCCTGCTTTCTGCAGTGCGATTTTATCCAGGGTATCTCCCAGGAAATCCATATGATCCATACTGACAGAAGCGATCACCTCCAGCACAGAAGTAGTGATTACGTTCGTTGCGTCCAAGGCTCCGCCAAGTCCTGTTTCCAATACAACAATGTCACAGTTCTGTTCTGCAAAATAAAGAAAAGCCAGAGCTGTCTCCACTTCAAAAATCGTAGGCTCTCCTGTGTGTGTTTTTTTCATATCTTCTGCCGTTTCTTTTACTGCAGCTGTAAGGCGGGCCAGATCTTCCCGTCCGATCATTTTTTCATCCACCTGGATTTTTTCCCGGTAGGAAAAAAGTACCGGAGAAATATATCTTCCTGTGCGGTATCCCGCTTCTGTGAGAATGGTAGAAAGATACGCCAGAACAGAACCTTTTCCATTGGTTCCTGCAATATGGATAAATTTCAGCCTGTCCTGGGGATTTCCCAGCCTGTTTAAAAGTTCCCTCATGTTATCAAGACCAAGTGCGCTGCCGCCTTTTGAAACCTGATCCAGATAGTTTCTTGCTTCTTCGTAATTCATGTCTGCTCCTGTCCGGGCCTGACTCGGCTCTAAAAAAATCATGCTTATTATAATCCTTTTTACTGATTGCTACAACATATACTGCATAATTTTTTCTTTGTATTATAAAGTTATACATTTCTGTATTCAAAAAAGAGGAAGCTGAACCTGCTCAGCTCCCTCCTGCGATTTTCTTTATTTTTTATAAAATTCCTGCACTTTATCCAGTCTTGCGCCCATATTTCCAAGAAGAGCGTCTGCAATAGCAAGAGCGCACATGGCCTCTACCACCACCACAGCCCGGGGCACGATCACAGGGTCGTGACGGCCGTGGATTTCCAGGGAAATGTTTTCTCCCTTGTCTGTTACGGTTGCCTGTGGCTGACTTACAGAGGGAGTCGGTTTAACAGCTGCCCGCAGAAGGATCTCGCTTCCGTCACTGATGCCGCCCATGATCCCTCCTGCATGGTTGGAGGTTTTGATAATCCCTTTTTCAGAGGCCGCAAATCCATCGTTGTCCTGAGAGCCTTTCATCTGCGCGGCATGAAAGCCCTCTCCGATCTCCACACCCTTTACAGCACCAATGGACATGACAGCCTGGGCAAGCATGGCATCCAGCTTTTCAAACACCGGCGCTCCAAGACCTGCAGGAACTCCCTTGATACGGCACTCGATGATCCCGCCTGCGCTGTCCTGCTCCTTCATGCACTGTTCCAGATAGGCGCCTGCTTTTTCTGCTGCATTTTTATCCGGCATATAAAAGGCATTGTTTTCAATTTCTTCCGGATGAAATTCTGTGATTTCCACCGGACCGATGGCTTTTGTGTAAGTACAGAAAGAAATGCCCAGAGCTTCCAGAAGCTTTATGGCAACTGCTCCCGCCGCCACTCTTCCAACGGTTTCTCTTCCTGAGGAACGTCCGCCTCCCCGGTAATCCCGGAAGCCATATTTTAAGTCAAAGGTAAAATCCGCGTGTCCCGGGCGGTAGAAGTAAGCAATATTACCGTAATCCCTGGATCTCTGATCCATATTTCTCACCATTAGAGAAATCGGAGTTCCGGTTGTCCTTCCCTCAAATACCCCGGATAGGATTTCCACCTGATCCCCTTCTTTTCTGGCTGTGGTGTAACGGCTCTGTCCCGGTTTACGGCGGTTGAGATATTTCTGGATATGGCCTTCATCCAGCTCAAGTCCTGCCGGACATCCGTCCACCACTGCTCCCAGAGCTTTTCCATGGGATTCACCCCAGGTTGTCACTGTAAAATTTTTTCCAAATGTAGATTTATTCATATAAATTTCCCTTTGTCAGAACCTCTGAAAATACCTTCAGTGTCTCATGAATCACATCCTCTGAATGTGCGTCAGATAAGAACATTGCCTCAAACTGAGACGGAGCCAGGTGGATGCCGCCGTTTAACATAGCCAGGAAATAGTTTGCAAAGGCTTTTGTGTCAGAGGTTTTTGCAGAAGTATAATCGCAGACCCTTTCTCCTGTAAAGAAAATACTTCCAAGAGAAGAAATATGGTTCAGATGGCAGGTAAGTCCTGCTTTTTCTGCAAGATCCTTCATTCCTTCATAAAGCAGTTTTCCCTTTTTCTCAAGTCCTGTATAAACCTCCGGATGAGCATAAAGATATTTCAGCTGGGTAAGGCCTGCCGCCATTGCAACCGGATTTCCGCTTAAGGTTCCTGCCTGATATACCGGACCTGACGGGGAAACCATTTCCATAATTTCTTTTCTTCCGCCATAAGCTCCTACCGGCATTCCCGCGCCGATGATCTTGCCGTAAGTAACCATATCCGGGGTTACGCCAAAATATTCAGCCGCTCCCCCAAAAGCAAGGCGGAAGCCTGTGATCACCTCGTCAAAAATAAGAAGGGTCCCGTTTTCGTCACAGAGAGCGCGAAGTCCCCGGAGAAAATCCTCCTCTGGCGGAACTACTCCCATATTGGCAGCTACCGGCTCCACGATCACTGCCGCAACCTGATCCTTTGCCTGTTCCATCAGCGTTTTTACACTGTCCAGATCATTGTATACTGCAGTCATAGTATCCTGGGTGCAGCCTGCAGGAACTCCTGCGCTGTCCGGAATGCCGCTTGTCATGACTCCGGAACCGGCGCTTACCAGAAGCGCATCGCTGTGTCCGTGATAGCAGCCGGCAAATTTAATGATCTTATTTTTTTCTGTAAAGCCTCTGGCTGCACGGACAGCGCTCATAACTGCCTCTGTGCCGGAGTTTACCATACGTACCATCTCTACATGAGGAAGATGACCGCAGATAAATTCTGCCATCTCCACCTCGATCTCTGTGGCGCAGCCAAAGCTTAATCCCTTTTCACAGGCTTTTATAACAGCCTCACGGATTTCCGGAAAGTTGTGTCCAAGGATCATAGGACCCCAGGAATCAATGTAATCAATATATCTGTTTCCGTCTGCATCGTAAATGTAACATCCGTCTGCATGATCGATAAATCTTGGAGCTTCTCCAATGGCCCCGTAAGCGCGGACCGGACTGTTGACGCCTCCCGGAATCCTTTTTACTGCGCGGTTAAATAATTCCTCTGATCTTGTCATCAGCCGATTCTCCCTTCGTCAATAAATTCTGCAAGCTCTTTTGCATAATAGGTAAGATAGATCTGAACACCTGCGCGGTATGCGCTTGCGGCCATTTCACAGACGATCTTGTCCTCTTCGATCCATCCCATTTTTGCGGCAGCCTTTACCATGGCGTACTCGCCGCTTACGCTGTAAGCTGCAATGGGAACATTGGTCGCCTTATGTACCTCGGAAACCATATCAAGATAGGACATTGCAGGCTTGATCATAATAATGTCCGCGCCTTCTTCGATATCTGTAAGCGCCTCCTTCATGCCCTCTCTGCGGTTATGATAATCCATCTGATAGCTTTTTCTGTCGCCAAAGGCGGGAGCTGAACCTGCTGCGTCACGGAACGGACCATAAAAAGCAGACGCATATTTTACTGCATAGGACATGATCGGTGTTTCCTTATGCCCGTTTTTGTCAAGACACTGACGGATGTCGCGCACACGGCCGTCCATCATATCAGAAGGCGCAACCATATCGGCTCCTGCTTCCACATGAGAAAGAGCGGTTTTGGAAAGAAGCTCAAGAGTGGCATCATTCTCTACCTCATGGCCGCAGAGCACGCCGCAGTGTCCGTGGGAGGTATATTCGCACATACATACGTCCGTAATATAATACATATCCGGAAACTGTTTTTTCGCTTCCCGAAGAGCCTTCTGAACAATTCCGTTTTCTGCATAGGCTCCGCTTCCCACCTCGTCCTTGTGATCCGGAATACCAAACAGCATAACGCTGCTGACGCCTGCTTTGGAAAGCCTTTCCAGTTCATAGGGAAGGCGGTCCACACTGTAGCGGAACTGGCCTTCCATGGACGGAATTTCCTCTTCTATGTTGTTTCCCTCCCGGGCAAACAGAGGATAAATAAGAGATGATTTGTCAATTCTTGTCTCTCTTACCATTTTTCTCAGCGTTTCACTGCCTCTCAGTCTTCTTGGTCTCTGGATTAAATCCATGTTTCTCACTCTCTTTCCTTTTTGTGTTTTATTTCTTCTACCAGTCGGATCAGATGTTCGATGGTAGCTTTTTCTGCCATATAGGTTTCCATTCCCAACTTATCTGCTGCCGCCTTTGTCTGCTTTCCGATGCAGGCAGCCGTAAGTCCGGTATAATCAGCGCCCCTGGTGCTTTCCGCAAAGCCCTTTACCGTAGACGCGCTGGTAAATACCACACAGTCTATGTTTTTGTCAGTGATTTCTTTTTTCATGTCAATGAGACTGCTGCTTTCATAAAGAGTTTCATAGGTGGGAATATCGTCAACCACAGCGCCTGCCTCTTTAAGAAGCCGCGCCAGATTCTCATTTCCTTTTTTTGCTCTCGGGATCAGGATCCGCTCTCCGCCCTTCAGCTCTTTTGCAAGGGTTTCACCCAGACAGTCTCCGTCATAGATCTCAGGCATCAGATCCGTCAGAAGTCCCCGGTCCTCCAGGATCTTTCTGGTTCCCTCGCCGATCGCAGCGATTCGGATCCCGGCAAGACTGCGGATGTCCATTCTGCGGTGTTTCAGCTCATCAAAAAAGATTTCTGCCCCTGTAGGGCTGGTAAACACAGCCCACTGATAATCGGAAACATGATCCAGCGCCTGATAAAGCGCTCTCTGGTCTTCCAGCGCCTGGGTACGGATAGATGGAAGCTCCAGAACCTCCGCTCCCTTTTCTCTTAAAAGCTCTGTGGTACGGGAGCTTCTGTTTTTCGGTCTTGTAACAAGCACCTTCCATCCCATCAGAGGAAGCTTTTCATACCAGTTAAATTCATCTGCAAGGGCGCAGACCTTTCCTACCACAATAATGGCCGGAGTCTGGATGCCCTGACGTTTTACCTCAGCTTCCAGAGTGCTGACTGTGGCTACAATCTTTTTCTGTCCTGCTGTGGTTCCCTTCTGCAGAATCGCAGCCGGCATTTCCGGGGCCATGCCCTCATCCAAAAGTCCCTGGCAGATATCATGAAGGGCAGCCACTCCCATTAAAAATACAAGTGTGCCTTTTGTATCCACAAGGGCTCGGAAATTAATGTCGTACTCTTTTCCGGCTCTTCTGTGTCCGGTTATGATATGAAGGGAAGAGCAGAAATCTCTGTGTGTTACCGGAATGCCGTTATAGGCCGGAACTGCCAGCGGGGAGGTAACTCCGGGAACGATCTCATAGGGGATTCCGTGTTCTGTAAGAAGCTCCAGCTCCTCTCCGCCTCTTCCAAACAGGAAGGGATCTCCGCCTTTGAGGCGCACCACCCGATATCCCTTCTGCGCTTCCTTTAAAAGCACCTGATTGATCTGTTCCTGGGGAAGGGTATGCTTGTCTGCCCGTTTTCCCACATAGATCAGCCTTGCGCTGTCAGGGATTTTTGTAAGAACCCCCTGACCTACCAGACTGTCATATACCACTACTTCCGCTTTATTCAGAACCTCAAGGCCTTTCAGAGTAAAAAGTCCGGCATCTCCCGGACCTGCACCTACCAGCCATACTTTTCCAATACTCATGATGACTCTCCTTTTTCCATGGATTCTTTCAGATGTTTTGCAAGAGTGATCCCCAATTCCTCAGCTTTTAAGGGATCTCCTTCCAGCTGACCTTTTATATATGTCCCGTCCTCTTCTCTGTAATAAAGCCCCCGAAGCAGCAGCCTTTCTCCATGAAGCTCACCATAGGCAGCCACAGGCGAGGAACAGCCGCCGTCCAGATATTTTACATAAGCCCTTTCCGCTGTTCCGCATATCCAGGCTTCCCTGTCACAGTACCCCTCCAGGCAGGAATAATCTTCCTCTGCCCTTCCCTGAACTGCCAGAATTCCCTGGCCTGCCGCAGGAAGCATCTCTTCCACTGTAAAATAACGGCTGATTCTGTTTTCCAGACCCAGGCGCTTCAGGCCGGCTGCCGCAAGGATCAGACCGGCATACTCTCCTTCATCCAGCTTCCGAAGCCTTGTCTGAAGATTTCCCCTGATACTTTTTACTTCCATGTCCGGATAAAGCTCTTTCAGCTGCAAGGTCCTGCGGAGACTGGAGCAGCCAAGAGGCCTGCTTTTATCCAGATGATCCGCTCCTTCCGGCAGCACAAGAACATCTCTGGGGTCTTCTCTTTTGGAGAATGCCAGAAGTGGAAGCTCAGAGGGAACCTCCATAGGCATGTCCTTCAGGCTGTGAACAGAAATGTCTGACCGTTTCTCTATAAGAGCAAGATCCAGCTCTTTTACAAAAAGTCCTTTTCCCCCAATCTTATCAAGGGTACGGTCAAGAATTTTGTCTCCTGTGGTTTTCATGGTCAGGATCTCTGTATGTAATTCCGGATGCTCTTTATTGAGAAAGCTTTTTACCATCTCACTCTGCAGCACTGCCAGAGCGCTTTCTCTGCTTCCGATGATTATTTTATTCTTTGTCATTTTCCGCTGCTTCCTCCATGGCTTTCTGAATGGCGATCCGGACCTTTTTTGCCTTGTGATGATCCAGTCCGCTTGCAGTGATTCCCACTACCATTTCATCCTTCATATAAATTCCCGGAAAATAAAAATCACACTTGCTCTTATCGTCCGCAATATTCACATAAATGCCCTCTTCCTTGCAGACGCGGTAAATTTCATCATTCAGCTTCCAGTCATTGGTAGCTGCGATCACCATATATGCCGTCTGAAAATCCGAACGCTTTACAGGACGGGTAATCAGATTTACATAGCCTGCCGTTCCAAGCCCCCGAAGCTCCTCAGTCACTTTTGGGGCAATAGCCGTTACGTTTCTTGTAAACTGAAGCAGTGTCTTGACTCTCCGGGTGGCAATGTTTCCCCCGCCAACTACAACCACGTTTTTGTCTGAAAGATCTATAAACATGGGAAAATATCTTTTAGTCTTCATAAAGCTTCTCCAATCCGGCCACACATTCCAGAAAAACCTCCTGATTCAGGCTATCCCTTAAACCGAAGATCAGCTTATTCACAACCTTTCCGGCAGCAGTATCCACTGCTTCAAGCAGGCTTTCTCTGTCCTTTTGTTCCATTGGTGTTTTTTTGAGGATTTTTTCGATGCGCAGGTTCAGATCCTGTACCGCATCCTCTCTGATCTCCTGGATCCTGGGAATCACATCCCGGCCCTCCAGCCACTGATAAAATTCCTCCATCTGCTCTTCTACGATCTGTTCTGCCTTCCGGATGCTTTCACTCTGCTCAGAAGATATTTCAGACGAATGGAAGCTGTCCATGTCGTAAAGTCTGATTTCTTTCCTCTTTCCAAGAGCAGGATCAATGTCTCTTGGCACTGCCAGATCCAGAAGGATCAGCTCTTCCGGAAGTGTGAGGTCAGAAAACTGTTCTTCTCTTAATGTAAAATTAGGGCTTGCCGTTGCGCTGACAACCAAATCGCATTTGGGAAGATACTCCATTCGCTCGCCATAGTTGATTCTTTTGCAGCCCTCCGGGATCTCCACAATCCCGCTTCGGTACTGACGCACAGTAACCGTCACATCAGCCCCTGCCTCACGGAGTGTCTGGGCAGCTACCTTACCCATTTCTCCGTTTCCGATAACCATACAGGTTTTCCCTTTTATTTCATAGCCCTGAGATTTCAGAGAACAGACTGCCTGATGGATCACAGAAGGATTTCCGTGGGCAAGAGGCGCCTCTGTCTTAATTTTTTTGCCTGCAGTTACTGCCATACGGAAAAGAACCTCCAACACACTGTCCGAGGTAAAATGTTCTCTGGCAAGATTCAGAGCATCTTTAATCTGAGTAAGAATCTGGTCTTCTCCCAGAATCTGAGACTTCAGCCCGCCTGCCAGATAAAACAGGTGAGCTGCCGCCTCTTTATCCTTTCGTGTAACAAAATATTTTTCATAGGAAACTTCCTGTACTCCTTTTAGCCGACAAAGACACTGATACAGGGAAAGCTCCTGATCTTCTTCATGGCTTGCCCAGATTTCCAGGCGGTTGCAGGTAGAAAGAATCACACAGCCATGTATGCCTGCTGTATGCTTCAGCTTTTCCATAGCTTCCCCTGCGTTTTTCTTTGTAAAGGCAAATAATGCCCTGATATCCACCGGTGCACGACCGTGATCTATTCCAATCATGGAAATGGTCATAATGTTTCTCCTTTTTGTTCAGACATATCTTCAGCTGCCGCAAAATTTATATATCTGCTGACTGAACATACTATTCTTTATGATAAACATTACAACGCTCAATGTCAATGCTGGCTGACATTTTTCCCCTAAATAGTTCCCATCCGGGTTACTGTTCTCTCCGTTAAACAGTCAGCGTAATTCCACTGTTTTTGTGGCGACTACATCTACTCCGGTTCCTGCCGCATCGGCAAGTATGATATCGCCTGTATGCACCGGCGCCGGAATCTGGATACCTTTCAGCGCCCGGATACAGTCAAAGATTTTTTCTTTTGGAATATCTGTTCTGGTTCTTACAGAAACTGCGGGAATTTTCCCACCTGTTACCGTTACCGTGGTGGTAACGGTTCTGGCAGGGGCCGTCACCTCCTTTTCCCCGTACTCCCTTCCCCGCTTACAGGTATTTCCCTCTACGGATATCACTGCTCCCTGTTCTGTTTTTACAGTCAGGGCGCAGCCAACCGGACAGCCTATACAGATTAAATGTCTTTCCTCCATTTTTATGCCTCCTGAATTTTTATGGTGATCTGTTTCAGTGCGGGATATTCCATAAGCTGAGCTTTTTTCAGAATCAGCTCCTCCATCTCGCCCGGGGCTGCATATAATCTTTTTTTGCGGATTACCAGCTTTTCGTCAAAGTAAACACACACATAACAGTCCCGGTAAACACGGTCTGCCCGGAAACGGAGGGTAAGATTTTCTTCCATATGTTCCGGTCGGATAAACGAAGGAACCGTATAGCGGACGCCGCTGCCGGCAATGATCCGAATCTCACGAGTCTCTCCCTGCTCATTTCCCTTCTGATTCTGCCTGTTCTCTTTTTTATTTCTGATAAACTCTGCTGCAAAACGCCCGGCAGCAGCTGCCTCCTGTGACACAAAATCCACCAGATCATGCACATGCAGTACATTTCCGCAGGCAAACACTCCGGGAATATTTGTTTCCAGGCTTTCGTTTACCACAGGACCTGAAGTTACCGGGTTCAGCTCCACTCCCATGTTTCCCGATATCTCATTTTCCGGGATCAGTCCTACGGATAAAAGCAGGGTATCGCAGGTATACTCTTCCTCAGTACCCGGAACGGGCTTTCCTCTTTCATCCACCTTTGCAAGAGTTACGCCTTCCACCCGTTCCCTGCCTTTAATGTCCACAACTGTGTGACTGAGCTTTAAAGGGATTCCATAATCCTCCAGACACTGCACAATATTTCTCCTGAGGCCGCCGGAATAAGGCATCAGTTCTGCCACTGCCTTTACCTTTGCTCCCTCCAGAGTCATTCTTCTTGCCATAATAAGTCCGATATCTCCGGAGCCCAGGATCACAACCTCGCGGCCCGGAAGATATCCTTCCATATTTACCAGTCTCTGTGCCGTTCCTGCGGAAAAAATCCCTGCCGGGCGATATCCCGGAATATTCAAAGCTCCTCTTGATCTTTCCCGGCAGCCCATGGCAAGGATCACTGCTTCTGCTTTTATTTCCAAAAGTCCGTCCTCCCGGTTCAGAGCCGTGATCACCCTCTCCGGACTGATATCTGCAACTATGGTATTCAGCCTGTATTCAATATCAAGCTCCTGTACTTTTTTTATATAGCGCAGGGCATATTCCGGGCCTGTCAGCTCCTCCTTAAACGTGTGGAGACCGAAGCCATTGTGAATACACTGGTTCAGAATACCTCCCAGCTCTCTGTCCCTTTCCAGAATCAGAATTTTCTGTATACCGTTTTCTTTTGCAGCAACTGCCGCCGCCAGTCCTGCCGGACCGCCTCCTATAATTACAACATCATATGCTTCCATGATAGTAGCTCCTCCTGTATCTGGTCAGAATGTATCTTTATTGATTCCCAGAATGATTTGTGAATTTTTTCCGCATTTGGTGATCTCTGCCATATCCTTTCCCAGCTCCCGGGCAAGGATCTCCATGGTTTTTGGAGAGCAGAAGCCTGACTGGCAGCGCCCCATTCCTGCTCTTGTTCTGCGCTTGACGCCGTCCAGTGATCTGGCGCCCAGAGGACGATGGATGGCGTCAAGGATTTCTCCCTCTGAAACCATCTCGCATCTGCAGATTATATTTCCATAGGCCGGCTGCTTTTTCAAAAGCTCCCGGTATTCTTCTTTGTCCAGCGCTGCCGGATTAAGAATGCCCTTTCTCTCAGAAATAAAAGCATCTTTTTCTTTAAGGTTCAGTCTTTTTTTCAGAATGTCCGAAACCATTTCTCCAACTGCAGGAGCTGCGGTAAGACCCGGGGATTCAATTCCTGCACAGTCCACAAAACCAGGCGCGTCCTCAGGCTCACCGATAACAAAATCATCCCCTTCCTCATGGGCGCGAAGGCCTGCAAAGGAAGTGATCACCTGTCTCAGAGGAAGATTTTTTACATTCATGCCTGCTTTCTGGATTACCTGCTCCAGCTCCTGCGCAGAAGTGTTTGTTCCCTCTTTGTTTTCAATGTCTTCAGCAGTTGGGCCCAGAAGAAGGTTTCCGTGAACCGTAGGTGTTACAAGAATCCCTTTTCCGTATTTTCCGGGAAGAGAAAATACAGTTCTGTTCACATGGGTTCCCGCGCTTTTGTCCAGAAGGCAGTAGCTCCCTCTCCTTGGGGTAATGCAAAGCTTTTTTTCACTGACCATATTGTGGAACCGGTCTGCGTAAACTCCTGCTGCATTGATCACTGTTTTTGTCAGGAAAACTCCTTTGGAAGTTTCAATCTCCCAGCCCTGTGAGGTTTTTCTGATATTCTGTACCTCTGTATCAAATCGGAATTCTGCTCCATTGACGACAGCATTTTCTGCAAAAGCCAAGTTCATGGCAAAAGGACATACGATTCCGGCTGAAGGTGCATAGAGGGCTGCATATACCTCATCAGTTATATTGGGTTCCATTTCTTTCACCTGTTCCCGGTAAAGAATCTGAAGTCCTTTCACTCCGTTTTTCTTTCCCCTTTCATAAAGAGTCTCAAGCTTTGGAAAATCTTCTTTATGAAGACAGATCACCAGAGAGCCGTTTCTCTTAAAAGGAAAATCCAGTTTTTCTGAAAGTTCTTCCATCATCAGGTTTCCCCTGACATTGAGCTTTGCCTTCAGGGAGCCTTCCGCAGCATCATAGCCTGCATGGACAATGGCACTGTTTGCTTTCGAGGTTCCGCAGCACACATCCTCTTCTTTTTCCAGTACACAGATCTTTGCCTCATAACGGGATAATTCTCTTGCACAGGCAGTTCCCGTTACCCCTGCCCCGATAATAATTACATCATACATAGTTTCTGCTCCTTTTTTACGATTCATTTTTATTCACCGGGAAAGTCAGTACACAATATATGAATTTCCTGGTAAATGAAAAAGCCCGACAAATAAACGCACAGAATCTATGCGCTATCTGTCAGGCTCTCTTCTCTCATGCCTTTTCTTTTTCAGTTGTCCGAACAGGATTCCTGTTCTGTTTCTATAACCTCCATACCTGATGACTGGTAGAGGAAACTCCCATTGCACCGGCATCCAGAGCCGCCACCACGGATTCTCTGTCTGAGATCAGTCCGCCTGCAATGATCTTTATTTTTACCAGATGACAAAGCTTCTCAATGATTCGCGGCATCACGCCCGGAAGAACTTCAATAAAATCCGGCTTTACACTGTACTGCTGCTGGCAGATATTTTCAAATGCCATGGAATCCAGAAGGAAAAATCTGAGGACGGTAAACATGGACAATTCTCTGGCTCTTCGGATCAGGGAGGGTTTCGTGGTAATGATCCCATCTGCCATGGTGCTGGTATGGATAAAATCCACAGCTACCTCTCTTGTGCTCAGTCCGCCGATCAGATCCACATGTACCATGGCGATCTTGCCCGCATCCTTCACTGCCTTCACAATCTCTCCAAGAGAACAGATGTCCCCATATAAGATAAAAACAATCCTGATCTCCGGGATACCGCAGCATTCTTTCAGATCTTCCGGACTTTTTATTGCTGCGATCACAGGATTTTCTTCCACTGCATCCAAAAAATTCTGATTCATTTCTGCTGCCCCGTTTCTTTCCTTTTGAACTGATTTTACTATATCACACAAGGCTTCCTGATTCAATAAATTTTCTGAAAAATAATAGAAACCTTTATTTCCGGAGCTGCTCAGATCACATAATTTCCTCCGTCTTCTCCCTCCCGGAGAAGATCTTCCAGTGTAATCCTGTCAAAATATTCATTGATCAGCTGATAAAACCCCTGCCACATACTTAACGTCTTACAGACCGAAGCTCTCTCACAGAGATTCGGCTCATCCTCCAGACAGGCAATAGGCGCCAGGGAGCCTTCGGTAAGTCTTAAAATGCTGCCCATGGTGTATTCTCCCGGCGTTCTGGAAAGACGGTATCCGCCTCCCTTTCCCCTAAGGGCATGGACAAATTTATTTTTGCTCAGAACAGACACAATAGATTCCAGGTATTTCTCAGAAATTTCCTGTCTTCTGGCAATGTCCATAAGGGGGATATATTCTCCGGTATTGTGTTCCGCAAGATCCAGCATAACGCGGATCGCATAGCGTCCTCTTGTTGATATCTTCATCCTAACGGCCTCTTTCTGCTATATTTCATCATACGTTTCCAGGAAATGATGCTTTACTCCGTCTTTCTTATATGCCACCACAGTATTGACGTTTACATTTTCCACACTTTTAAATATGTTAAACTCAATTACAGGATCCTTCTGAGCAAGATTATGGATCAGTTCCTTTACCTCTGCTCTTTTTGAGCTTTTATCTGTTTCCTCATCCGCGCACTGCTCTGTAAAGCGGCAGGCGCACCGAAGGAACCTCAGTCCGTTGTAGTTTGCCCAGTGGATGATATCTTCCTCTCTGATCAGGTACATGGGACGGATCAGCTCCATTCCCTCAAAATTGGTGCTGTGAAGCTTCGGCATCATGGTCTGTATCTGGGCTCCGTAAAGCATTCCCATAAGAATGGTCTCGATCACATCATCGTAATGATGGCCCAGAGCGATCTTATTGCAGCCAAGCTCCTTTGCCCTGCTGTAAAGATATCCTCTTCTCATTCTTGCACAGAGATAACAGGGAGAGCTTTCCTCTCCTGCCACCACGTCAAAAATCTCAGACTGAAAAACCGTAATGGGGATTCCAAGAGTTCTGGAATTTTCAAGGATAAGCTGATAGTTCGCCTCATTATATCCGGGATTCATTACAAGAAAAACAACCTCAAAATTCTTTTTTCCATGGCGGGCCAGCTCCTGAAAAAGCTTTGCCATAAGCATGGAATCCTTTCCGCCGGAAATACACACTGCAATTTTATCCCCGTCTTTGATCAGCTCATATTCATTGATGGCTTTGGTAAAACGTCTCCATACAGGCTTGCGGAATTTTTTAATAATGCTTCTCTCAATTTCCCGTATTCTTAAATTCCGGGCATCCTCTTCTGTAAGCCCGGCCTCATTTATCTGGTTGGTCTCTAAGGTATTTGTATCCATAACATTCTCCGTTCTGCTGATGTTTTCTTCTTTTTTACTGTAAAAGAAGAGAACTCCGTTACAGTATACATGCAGAGACATGTTACGGTCAAGAAGTTCTCTTTTGTTTTATTCTGTCATTGGGACTTCCGGTTATTGTTCACAACCTTCGCAGTAACTACTTCCATTTTCGGCTTACATGTCTCACTGCACTGCCTTAAAAGCCTCTTCCAGATCCTGAATAATATCATCGATATTTTCCGTTCCCACAGAAAGCCGGATGGTATTCGGCCGGATTCCCTGTTCAAGAAGCTCCTCTTCCGTACACTGGCTGTGAGTGGTAGTGGCAGGATGAATCACCAGAGATTTCACATCCGCTACATTTGCCAGAAGAGAAAACAGCTCCAGATTGTCAATAAAGTCTTTTGCCTTTTGTTTGCCGCCTCTGATCTCAAAGGTAAAAATGGAACCGCCGCCCTTTGGGAAATACTTCTGATAAAGAGCTTTCTGGCTTTCATCCTGTGTCACAGACGGATGGTGGACACATTCCACCTGAGGATGACTGTTAAGATATTCCGCTACTTTAAGCGCATTTTCCACATGACGTTCTACCCTTAAAGACAGAGTTTCCAGTCCCTGAAGAAACAGAAATGCATGAAAAGGCGACAGAGTGGCTCCGGTATCTCTGAGAAGGATCGCACGGATCCTGGTAACAAAGGCTGCCGGACCTGCCGCCTTTGTAAAACTGATTCCGTGATAGCTTGGGTCAGGCTCTGTAAGAACAGGAAATTTTCCGGATGCCTCCCAGTCAAATTTTCCTCCGTCTACGATCACACCTCCCACGGCTGTTCCGTGTCCGCCAATAAATTTTGTTGCAGAATGTACCACAATATCTGCCCCGTATTCTATAGGGCGTACCAGATAAGGCGTTGCAAAGGTATTATCCACAATAAGAGGGATCTTGTGTTTATGGGCAATTTCCGCAACTGCTTCAATATCTACCACATCAGAATTGGGATTTCCCAGAGTTTCAATAAACACAGCTTTTGTATTATCCTGAATGGCTGCTTCCAGCTCTCCGTCATTAAAAATATCTACAAAGGTGGTTGTGATCCCATACTGGGGAAGTGTGTGGAGAAGCAGGTTAAAGGTTCCTCCGTAAATATTTTTTGCCGCAACAATATGACCTCCGTTCTGCGCCACATTCTGAATGGAATAGGAAATAGCTGCTGCCCCGGAAGCTACTGCAAGAGCTGCCGCTCCTCCCTCCAGGGCTGCCATCCGTTTCTCAAAAACGTCCTGAGTGGGATTGGTCAGCCTTCCGTAAATATTTCCCGCATCACTTAGACCAAATCTTGCCGCCGCATGGTCACAGTTGCGAAATACAAAGGAAGAACTCTGATAAATAGGAACCGCTCTGGCATCTGTTGCCGGATCCGGATTTTCCTGTCCTACATGCAGCTGAAGTGTCTCAAACTTAAATTTCCTGTTTTCTCTTCTGATTTTTTCACCCATAATTTTACTCCTCGTTATTCTTTATCTGCCAGACAATCGTTGTTTTTACTATTCCATAAACAGAGGGGTGGAATAGTATCGGTCTCCTGAATCCGGAAGGAGGGCTACAATGGTCTTTCCTTTATTTTCCGGACGCCGTGCAAGCTCAAAGGCTGCATGAAGAGCTGCTCCGGAGGAAATTCCTACCAGTACGCCTTCTTTTTTTGCAAGAAGCTTTGACGCTGCATATGCCTCCTCACTTCTGATCTGAATGATCTCATCGTAAATATCTGTATTTAAAACCTCAGGTACAAAGCCTGCGCCGATTCCCTGAAGCTTGTGAGGGCCGCTCTTTCCTTCTGAAAGTACAGGAGAATCCGAAGGTTCTACTGCCACGATCCTGATCTGAGGATTTTTAGCTTTCAGATATTCTCCCACACCGGTCAGAGTTCCGCCTGTGCCTACGCCTGCTACAAAAATATCTACCTTTCCCTCTGTATCCTCCCAGATCTCCGGGCCTGTTGATGATCTGTGGGCTGCAGAATTCGCGGGATTTACAAACTGTCCGGGAATAAAGGCGCCCGGAATTTCTCCTGCAAGCTGCTCCGCCTTTTCAATCGCCCCTTTCATGCCCTTTGCGCCTTCGGTAAGGACAATCTCTGCTCCGTATGCCTTCAGGATATTTCTTCTTTCCACACTCATGGTCTCAGGCATGGTAAGAATCACCCGATATCCCTTGACTGCCGCAATAGCAGCAAGCCCGATCCCTGTATTTCCCGAGGTAGGCTCAATGATCACAGAACCTTCTTTCAGGAGGCCTTTTTTCTCCGCGTCCTCGATCATTGCTTTTGCCACTCTGTCCTTGACGCTTCCGGCAGGATTCAGATACTCCAGTTTCACAAGAACAGCTGCCGGAAGAGAAAGTTCTTTTTCAATATTGGATATTTCTACCAGAGGGGTATTTCCAATCAGCCCCAGCGCTCCTTTGTAAATTTTTGCCATAATCCAGTTCCGCCTTTCTTTTTAATTACATACTAACTTTGTATGTTAGTATGATAATACAACTGCCATAAAATGTCAATCTTTATTTTCAGAAGTTTTTATGAAATGAAAAAACTGCCACAGTCCATATTCTTTTTTTAACAGAACATAAACCGCAGCAGCTCTTCATTTAAACAGCGTTCCTGCTTCCGGCACAGAACAGCTCCCGCATTTACCCTCTGAAGAAGCTGCTGTCCCCTGCTATTCTTTTTTTCGATACAAAAAAGCTCAGATGATAATACACACCATCCCGCCCTTGCTGTCATTGACGATCTTCTGCATGGTATCCTGAAGCTTCACCTGGCTTTCTTCTCCAATGGAAGCCAGCTTATTCCGGATGCCGTCCCGTACAAGCTGTTCTATGGACTTGCCGAAAATATTTGTCTCCCAGATGCTTTCGCCCCGTTGGCCGCTCTGTCCGATATACTGGATCAGATCCTGCGCCTGCTGCTCTGTTCCCACAATAGGCGCGATCTCTGTCTCAATATTGGCTTTTATCATATGGATGGAAGGGCTTTTTGAACGGATTCTCACCCCGAATTTATTTCCCTGTTTCATCACCATCGGCTCTTCAATCTCAACCTCTCCAAGCTCCGGCACCACCACACCGTATCCGGTTCCCCGGACCGCTTCCAGAGCAGACTGAACCTTAACATATTTTTCTTTCATCTGGGAAAGCTCTTTCATCGTATGGATCAGGTCATACTCGCTTGCCATGGAAACTCCGCACAGCTCGCTTAAGATCCTGTAATAATACTCATCTTTGATCTGGACCCGTATTCTGACAACGCCATCGGAAAGTCCTACATGATCAAGAAGAGTATCCTGCACGTAAGGACCTTCCAGCTGCACCCTTTCCTTAGTCACATCACGGATATGAGCCAGCTCTTTCATCAGCTTCCGGATCTGTCCAAGGATCTGTGATTTCAGTTCATGATCCAGAGGAAGCATTTCTACCCATTTAGGCACATAGAAATGAATTTCACTGACCGGAAATTCATAAAGCACCTTTTCCAGAATTCTGGTGATATCTTCTTTTTTCAGCTGCTCACAGTTAGCTGTGACCGTTGTCACTCCGTATTTTTTCTGAAGGCTTTCTGCAAGCTGTAAGGTTTCTTCTTTATACGGCATCTGAGAATTTACCAGGATCAGAAAGGGTTTTCCCTGTTTTTTTAATTCCTGGACTGTCTTTTCTTCTGCCTCTCTGAAATTTTCGCCTGGAATTTCTCCAAAGCTTCCGTCCCCTGTGATCAGAAGTCCAATGGTGGAATGTTCCCGGATCACTCTTCCCGTTCCCACCTCTGCTGCCTCATGGAAAGGAATGGCTCTGGAGGACCAGGGGGTTTTTACCATTCTCTCTCTGCCTTCCTCCACATGGCCGGAAGCATCTTTAACCAGATAACCTACACAGTCTATCAGACGGATCCTCACCTTCTGATCCTCTCCCAGAGTAACCGGAACCGCCTCTCTTGGAATAAACTTTGGTTCCACTGTTGTGATCAGCTTTCCGGAACCACTTAAAGGAAGCTGATCTCTTACCTCTGCCAGCTGCTCCCCGCTCATTGCCGGAAGGGCCAGCTGCTCCATGAAACGTCTGATAAATGTGGACTTTCCGGTGCGGACAGGTCCTACAACACCTATGTATATATCACCGCCGGTACGTGCCTGAATATCCCGGTAAACCTGAAAATTTTCCATAAAAATGCCCCCTTGCATATATTCACACAATCCCATGTATTGTTATATTTATATGCAGGAGACATTTTATTCATGTTACTTTTGAGACAAATCTCTGAAACAGGTCTGTTATTGTTACTGTAAATGGAGCGAACAGAAGCCTTTTATTTTATGATCAGGTTTTCATGATGTCTGTATTCTCTTGTTCCCAGAAAGATTTTCTGTATTCGCCGGGAGTTCTTCCATACCTCTGCCGAAAGACACGGTTAAAGGTTCTCTGGCTTTCAAATCCGGCTTCCAGAAAAATATCCGTAATTCTCATGTCTGTATTTTCCAGAAGAGAGGAAGCATAGTTCAGCCGGATCTCATTCAAATACTGATTAAAATTCGTATGAAAAACACCGGAAAAGATTTTGGATAAAGCAAACTTATTTACGCCAAGATTTTCAGCCACACTTCCAAGTGTCAGCGTTTCCTGAAAGTGAGACAACAGATACGTCATAACAGTATATATCAGATCATTACTCCCCACACGATCTTTTTCTATGAACCGGAAGTTTTCCCTGCACCGGTATAATATAATCTGTAAATAAGCCTGCCCCACAACCTCGTTTACCTTCTTGTCTTTTATCAGACAGCCTAACGCATTTTTGGTCTCCTCGTGTAATTTTTCCCTGGAAATCACTGGATTTTCCGGACATTTTTTCTGAAGCAAGGTCATAAACGGTCCACTGAGCTCCAACGATGCATAAAACAGATATACTTCATTTTTTCCATGAGAGAACACCTGATAATGATGGATCAGATCCGGAAATACCACTGCAAAATATCCCTGCTCCATATGATACAGTTCACAGCCAACGCCAAGCTCCAGCTCCCCTTTTGTTACATATACCAGCTCAATGGCATTGTGAAGGTGAGGGGGAACATGATGGGGCTTTTTTCTTATTATACTGAACTTTTCTTTTTTCTCTTCATAAGACGGCTGCATGTTCCTTCTCCTCTCTCTTCAAAATTTGGCTGCTTCTTTTTTTCATTTGGCATGCATATCTTCCTCTGATACAGTATAATAAGGTCAGAAATCAGGAAAGGAGGTACAGCCTTATGAAAAAGCTTATTAACTATTTACAGGAAGTCATGGATTTCTATGCAGTTTATTTTAATCATGCATATCGCTTTTAACAGCCTGTTCCTGTAAAAGTTTCTCATTGGCGCGTTCCACGTTCATTTTTGACATGATAAATGTAATAATCAGTGTGATTGCCACCGGAACCCAAAGATACATGATCTGAAGCATCTGGATACAGGAATCGCTCTGTACAGCCAAAGCTCCGTCAAATCCACTGAGATCCAGAAGCCAGCCGGTAATGGCAATTCCGATTCCGCCTCCCAGCTTAATACCAAGAGAGGTACAGGAGTACATGGTTCCGTCTACTCTTTTGTGCTTTGTCAGATAAGTATATTCCGAACAGGAAGCAATCACTGCATTCATATCTCCCTGCCAGGGTCCCATACCAAAGGCTGCGATGCCGGTAAATAAAAGCATCAGCGGCACGCTTCCCAGGTAACCGGCTACTACAACCAGAGCCCTTCCAATGGTTCCGATCACATATCCCGTCAGATTCAGTTTGTACATACCCTTCCATTTTTCCACCAGAACCGGCGTAACCAGCAGCGCAATAATTAAAGGGATATTTATGGCCCAGGAAAATACACCGTACAGGTTTTCATTAAACAGGATATAGGTCATATAATAAATACCCATGTTTAACATGGCAGTATAAATCTGCTGCAAAATATAGGTGATACAGATCATTACATAATACTTATTGGTAAATAAAAGCTTTCCGGCATCGATCAGGGAATATTTCTCATCTGTTCCGGCTGCTTTTCCATCATTTAATTCTTCTTCCGGCAGTTCCTTCACAGAAAATACGGAAATCGTATTCACTGCAAGTCCGATCACTGCATAAATAATAGCGACTGTTCTCCATCCGGCAGCTCCGCCGCCCATCCATTCCACAAATCCAATGGTCAGAGACTGGATCAGAAGACTGGTTGAAAAAGCAAAGATAAAACGATAGGAACCCATCTGTACACGTTCCTTGCTGTTTTTTGTCACCAGGGCTGTCAGGGCAGAATAGGCAATATTATTCGCAGTATAAAAAACTGCGTTTAACAGAGTATAGGCAATAAAGAACCAGGCATACTGGGCAAACTCTCCCATGTCAGCAGGAATAGCAAAAATAGCCACCAGTGTTACGGCACAGCCAATATATCCATACAGCATCCAGGGTCTTGCCTTACCAAGTCTGCTTTTTGTTTTGTCGATCAGAGAGCCGAAGAAGACGTCTGTGATCCCGTCAAATAATTTTGACACTGCAATCAGCGTTCCGATGATTCCCGGATTCAATCCTACTGTATTTGTCAGATAAATCATGACAAAGGAGGACAAAAACGCATAGACCACATTTCCTGCAATATCCCCGGAGCCATACCCTACTTTGTTATACCATTTTAAATACTTTTTCTCATTCATGTGTTCTTACCATTCCTTCCCAAATAAAAGCTTCATCTCAAATGTAAATCTTTCTTGATCCAGCTGATATTCTTTGCGAAGCTCCGGCCCGCAGCTGTTGGAGCCGATTCCATTCTGCCCATAATCCAGACAGACAACAGTGTTGCCTGATTTTTCCAGTTCAAAATTATGTGCCTTTTCTGTCAGTTCTTCCTGGGTGTAATAAGATACATTAAATGCAAAAGGCTTTGGAGATATAGCCATAAAAGTCTGTGCTTCTTTTTCCAGGACCATGTAATCACAGTCTGTATGACTTCCGTTTTCCTGGGGGCGCAGATAATCCTCATGTTGCTCTTCTACTGTGGATTCATAAAGGCCATGGCTGCAGGATCTGCGCTTATCCACATAGCTTTCGTGAGGCCCCAGTCCATAGAATTTCAGGCCTTCATACTCTTTCTTTAAAAATAACCGAAGCCCAAACCGTGGAAGCTGTGGAAATTCCATGTCTTTTTTTACCTGCATGGTTACAGAGATTTCTCCGGTGTTCTCTACCTTCCACTGGGCTTCGATATCCAGAACCTTTTGAAGCGCTGCTGCCGCCACAGACATAGTGCTGTGGATGATAACGCTTTCATCATTGACACAGCCGGCAACTCCTCTTCTTATCTCCCATGTTGTATCATAAGCTCTGGCTTTGCTGCGGTCATATCCGGCTGCCTTCCATTCCAGCCTGATCTTCCGGTCATTGTCTGTTGGCGCCCGCCAGATATTCACTTCCATTGGCGCAGCCAGCAGTTCCTCTCCATTTAAGCTTACCTGTTCAAACAATCCGGAAAGTTTACTGTAGCGATATGTGAACTTCTCGCTTTTGATAGTAAGGAACCGATCCGTTTCCGTAACCTGCACAGATGCCTGATCCTCTCTCCGGTTTTCCAGAAGACACACCGCCTGCTGATTTCTACCATCTTTGTTTTTCAACAATATCTCATCAAATCCCAGCACACTTCCCGGAACAACAAGGGCATTTCCCTGTTTTAAGTATAGGATATTTTCAGGTAACATTTTCCCCGTTCCGGAACCGGAATATCCAGAAAAATGCTTCCTGTCTGCCCGGGCAGTATGGACTCCTTCAGTTCCATTTCTTCCTTTTTGAGGATTTTTCCATCACAGGTCACTTCCAATGCCAGCTCAATATAATCCTTTAAATCCAGGTGATTCATATAATTTTTCAGGCACAGCTCTCCGGTTTCCTGCCGGAAAGTCACCACTCTTGCCGGGCGGTGCACATTCCGGTATTCCAGAAGCCCGGTATGAGGTGTCCGGTCAGGATATACCAGTCCGTCCATACAGAAATTGCCGTCATGGACCTCTTCCCCAAAATCTCCTCCGTAAAAATACTTTTCTTTTCCATTAACAGCCTTTCCCCGGTACACTCCATGATCACACCACTCCCACACAAAGCCTCCGCAAAGCTGGTCATATTGATAAATCATCTGGAAATAATCCTCCAGATCTCCCGGTCCGTTTCCCATGGCATGACAGTATTCAATCAAAAGAAAGGGCTTATCCGGTTTCTGTTCCATATATTCCCGGATTTCTTCCAGAGAAGGATACATTCTGCTGAAAATATCAATATTGCTGTAATCGTATTTTCTTTTATTATTCCGGTAAAAAGAGCTTTCATAGCAGGTCAGCCTTGTTTTATCAAACTGCTTCGTCCACTTTAAGGCTTCCTCAAAGGTACAGCCATAGCCACATTCATTTCCCATGGACCAGATCACAATGCTGGGGCGATTTTTCTCCCTGTGTACGCAAAGTCTGGTACGGTCCAGGGTAGCCGGTATGAAATCCGGGTTATCAGAAATCCTCTCATTCCATCTCTGGCTTACATTTTCCCAGCTGGAATCTTTTAAATACTGGGACTGGGTTCCATGACTTTCATTGTCTGCCTCTGCGATCACAAAAAATCCATACTCATCACAGAGCTGATAAAAATAAGGCGCATTGGGATAATGACTGCTGCGGACTGCATTAAAGTTGTTCTCCTTCATCATCTGCAGATCCTTTTTCATCTGGTCAGGCCCAATGACAAACCCGGTCACCGGATCCGAGTCATGGCGGTTCACTCCCTTAAATTTAACAGCAGTGCCATTCAGATAGATGACAGCATCCTTCACACAGATTTCCCGGATACCGATCCGGTCTGCGATCACTTCTCCCTGTGTTTCTATTACCAGCGTATATAAATAAGGCTGCTCCGGATTCCACAGTCTGGCATTTTTTACTGTAAGAACTGCCTTATGAGTATAAAGCTCTCCTGGTTCTTCCCAAAGCATCTGAGAAGCGATTTCCTGTTTCTCTGCATCATACAGGGTAAGCTTTGTTGGAACAGCCATTCCCTGATAGTTTGCCTGCACCGTGATCACTGCCTGATCTTCCTGGATTTCTGTTGTGGTAAAATAATCATACACAATGTTTTCCGGGCGGTTCAAAAGATATACGTCCCTGAAAATCCCGCTCATACGGAATTTATCCTGATCTTCCAGATAGGTTCCGTCGCACCACTTCAGAACCAGAACTGCCAGAGTATTTTCTCCATTTACCAGAACCCCTGTCACGTCAAATTCACTGGTGGCATGAGAAACCTGACTGTAGCCTGCATACTCCCCATTTACCCACACATAAAAACAGGAATCCACACCCTCAAAATTCAGATATGCCTTTGGAGCTTCTTCTGATTTTTCGTAGTAAAATTTACGCACATAGGCTCCGCATGGATTTTCCTGAGGTACATAAGGCGGATCCAGAGGAATCGGATATCTTACATTGGTGTACTGGTGACTGTCACAGCCATAATTCTGCCAGACTCCCGGCACCTCCACTTCCTTAAAGCTGCTGCAGTCATAACCCGGTTCATAAAATTTTTCCTGAACATCATAAATGCTGCTGAAATACTGAAACTGCCATGTTCCGTTCAGCGTCATCACACGGTCCGAAGTAAATCTGTCTTCTGTCAGCGGTCCCATATAATGAGATGCCGGCATATAATAGGCTCTGCAGGGCATGGTATTTTCATGCACTATTTTTAAGTCCTCGTAATATTTTGGCACAATCACAACGCGTTCCTCCCTGGTTTCTTTTACTTTTCCTTTGTTTTAACATTATTTTACGCCTTATTTACATAGACCGTCCATAAACTTCATTGGACAAAATATGCACAAAATGATACACTTTTATAACACAGAAGTTTTTTTTAACAGGAGGGATCATTATGTATATCAATTCCGGCTATCTGCATAATTCTTTGTTGGATTTTAAGGACAAGACCCACCCCCTGGTGGTGGGAAGCTGCGGCACCTACCGTCTGATCCATCAGCCCAGGCTTCCCACCTACCGTCCAAGAGGAAGAATTGACTATCAGCTGCTTTATATTACTGCAGGAAAAGGACATTTCTTTTTTGACAATAAAGAACAGATTATAGAAGCCGGGCACATGATTTTATATAAGCCCAGAGAAATGCAGAAATATGTTTATTACGGAGCAGACCAGACAGAGGTTTACTGGGTGCATTTTACAGGCAGCAATGTAAAAAATATTTTAAAGGAATATGGTTTATTTGAAACAGGACGGGTGATCCAGACCGGCAATTCCCCGGAATATCATCAGCTCTTCCGAAAAATGATCCAGGAGCTGCAGCTTACCAGACCTCATTATGAAGAATACCTTTCAATCCTGCTGCGGGAACTGTTTCTTTTAGTCAGCCGTCAGGCCCCTGTGGGCACAGCACAAAACCGGATTCTTCAAAAAGAAATGGAAGCTGCCACCCAGTTTTTCAATGAACATTTTACAGAAAACATTTCCGTGGAAGATTATGTCCTGTCCCGGCATATGAGTATCTGTTGGTTTATCCGCAGCTTCAAGCGCTACAACGGGGTTACGCCTATGCAGTATATTGTCAATCTCCGGATCACAAATGCAAAAACCCTGCTCCGCACTACAACCTACTCTGTCTCTGAGGTGGCTGCAGTTGTGGGCTATGAGAACCCTCTGTATTTCAGCAGACTGTTCAAAAAACAGACAGGACTTCCTCCTTCTGAATTCCGGAACACCAGCACAAATTTTCACAAATAAAATATACCGTACCAGTCTCTTACCCAAAAAATAAAACAGGAACCTGCAGATTTGCCATTTGTCATAAATACAAACCTGAAGTTCCTGTTTTCATCATGTGAATATATCCTTATCAGTATGGTCCGCGTCTGGGCTGACCTGCAGGATGATTATTTATCCTTGTGCTCTGTTTTCAGAGGAACTGCTTCCTCTGCCTGAAATACGTAGCCGCAGGAGCAGACAGTATCTTCTGTAAGCTTTCCGCGGGAAGTAAAGACTTCTACCTCTTTTCCACATTTCGGACATACTCTCTCTTCAATTACTGAAGTTCTGTGCTGGCTTTCGCATCCATCCATAACTGCCATATGTTTTTCCTCCTTTGATAAAAATATAGTGTTTATTCCGGCATTTCCCATGCCGTGATCTGCTTTCAGTATATCCCCGAAGGCAGACTGCTGTCAATACTATTTTGGATAATTTTTGTCTGTTTTTCAGATTCTATATTACTGTTCACGACCTTCACAGCAACCTGGTCAAAATGTATTCCAAATTACCTTGGGCGATGGCATTTTGGCCTGTATGTCTCAGAATTTTGGAATATACATGCCAATATCCCCAAACACACAGGATAATATGCATTGCAGATTATTTTGCTGGCGGCAGGATGTCAGTCTCTTTTCCGGGAAAGGTAGGCCTCCCTTCCCTCCTCATAAAGATTTCTGCCCTCGCTGTCAATAATTACAACAAGCGGCATATCTTCCACATAAAGACGCCTTAAAGCTTCTGACTGAAGATCCTCATAAGCCACCAGTTCTGCTTTTTTGATGCATTTTGCAAGAAGGGCTCCGGCTCCTCCGATGGCTCCAAAATAAACTCCGCCATATTTTTTCATGGCTTCCACCACCTCCGGAAGGCGGGCTCCCTTTCCGATCATTCCTCTTGCCCCCACAGACATCATGGTTGGCGCATAAGCATCCATTCTTCCGCTTGTAGTAGGACCTGCAGAACCGATCACCTGACCCGGTTTGGCAGGGGTAGGACCTACATAATAGATGGTAGCGTCCTTTGGATCAAAGGGCAGCTCTTCTCCTCTTTCCAGAGCCTCGCACATTCTCTTATGGCCGGCATCTCTGGAGGTATAGATTTCTCCTGTGAGATAAACAGAGTCTCCTGCACGAAGGCTTCTTGCAATTTCTTCTGTAAGTGGTAAAGTAATATGTCGTTCCATCTTAAAGCACCTCCGTCTTATGTCTGGTCACATGGCAGCTGATGTTGATCGCACAGGGCATTCCTGCAATATGTGTGGGCATGGTTTCAATATTTAATCCCACTGCAGTTGTTCTGCCGCCAAAGCCCTGAGGCCCGATTCCAAGCTCATTGATCTTCTGAAGCATTTCCTTTTCCAGGTCTGCATAGTAAGAATCCGGATTTTCTGAATCCACTGGACGCATCAGCGCTTTTTTTGCAAGAAGAGCTGCTTTGTCAAAGGTTCCGCCGATCCCTACGCCAACCACCATTGGCGGACATGGATTGGGGCCTGCAGCTTCTACTGTTTCCAGAATAAAATCCTTGATGCCCTGAATGCCTGCAGACGGCTTAAACATACGGATGGCGCTCATATTTTCACTTCCAAAGCCCTTAGGCCCTACAGTGATTTTGATCTGCTCTCCGGGAACGATCTCTGTGTAGAGCATGGCAGGCGTATTGTCTCCGGTATTTCCCCTGCGGACAGGATCCTTCACAACAGACTTGCGGAGATAGCCTTTGTCATAGCCTCTGCGAACACCCTCATTTACTGCTTCTGTAAGATCTCCTCCTGCAATATGTACATCCTGACCGATTTCCAGGAACACGCAGGCCATTCCGGTATCCTGACAGATCGGAACCTCCTCAGCTTCTGCGATCTGATAATTTTCAATAATATTATCCAGAACACCTCTGGCAATTTCTCCGTCCTCGCATGCCCTGCATGTCTGAATGGCCTGTTTCATATCCTCCGGCAAAACTGTATTTGCCTCTATGCAGAGACGTTCAATTACCTCTGTGATCTGTGATGCTTGAATTTCACGCATGATGACACCTCTTTTATGTAGTTTAAAATCATTATTTGTAAAATTATTTTAACGCAAACAGCAACGTTGCGCAAGAAATATATGAAGGGAAAATTTTCTGCCGGGAGCTTCATTAGCCTGTCCCGAAAGCTGCCAAAAGCGGACATGTACTGTCCTTTTCACAGTCATGTCCGCTCTTTTTAATTTTTTTTAATAAAATTCATTATGAAGAAGCTCATGCTCTTTGCCCTTAAGAAGAGTATCGTACAGCTCCACCACAAGAGGATTTTCATCTGATTTTTTAATGATCATGGTATTGTCTGCATTGTAAAGTCCCTTTGCTCTGGCTGCCTTTGTTCTGTCGCCGGCTCTTGTAGGCTGGCCACCGCCCATAATACAGCCGCGTCTGCAGGCCATAACCTCGATCAAATGATATTCCGCCTCGCCGTTTTTTACTCGTTCCATAACCGTTCTGGCATTTGCCAGTCCGCTTGTTACGCAGACCTTGATTTCCATTCCTTTATAAGGAACGCTGAATTCCTTGATTCCCTCATCGCCTCGAACGCCGCACTCGGAAATCTCCCTCATGGCCTCCTTGGTATGTTCCGGAGAGAGGCGTCTTAACACAGCCTCTGTTACGCCGCCGGTAACGCCAAAGATCACTCCGCCGCCGGAACCAAAACCAAATGGCATATCGCAGGCTTCCGGCTCCAGTGCCGCAAAATCAAGTCCGAAGTTGTTGATCATCCGGATCAGTTCTGTTGTTGTGATCACAATATCTGTGTCCTGTTCTCCCTTTGTAAAGCTGTTGGGACGGATTGCCTCCGCCTTCTTGGCTGTACATGGCATAATGGAAACCATTACTGTCTTTTTGCCCTGAGCGTTTTCCGGATCGCGGAAATACTCCTTGATCACTGCAGACATCATCTGCTGTGGAGATCTGCAGGTTGATATATTCGGAATAAATTCTTTATACTGATCTGTGACAAATTTTACCCAGGCCGGACAGCAGGAAGTAAGAAGCGGAAGGTTCTCGCCTTTTTCCACTCTTCTCAAAAACTCTGCGCTTTCTTCCATAATGGTAAGATCCGCGCTGAAGGTTGTATCATAAACTTCATCAAAGCCCATTCGGTGAAGCGCATTGACGATTTTTCCCATTACGCTGCGTCCCTTGGGCTGTCCGTAATGGTCGCCTACTGCCACACGGACTGCCGGAGCAACCTGTGCAACTACGCGTACATTGGGATCAGAAAGAGCATCCCACACCTCATCCATATGAGTTTTGATTGAGATGGCTCCTGTTGGACAGAATACACGGCACTGTCCGCAGTTTACGCAGTTGGTCTCTGCAATTTTTTTATTAAAAGCAGGCATTACCATAGCCTCTGTGCCACGGAAGGCAAAGCCAAGGGCTCCGATTCCCTGAAGCTCTTCACAGGCGCGCACACAGTCGCCGCACAGAATACATTTGTTTGGATCACGCACCAGAGACGGTGAACTGGTATCAAGCTCACGCACCTCTCTTGTATTTTCAAAACGGATATCTCTTACGCCCAGACGATGCGCCAACTCCTGAAGGATACACTCACCGCTTTTAATGCAGGTGGTGCAGTCTCTGCAATGGGCTGCAAGAAGCAGCTCCACGATCAGCTTACGATATTTTTTAATCCTTCCGGAGTTGGTGTAGATTACCATTCCATCTCTCGGTTCTTCAGAACAGGAAGCAAAAGTCCTGCCTCTGTCATCCTCTACTGTGCACAGACGGCATGCGCCAAAGGTAGAAACCTCGGAATGGTAGCACAGTGTCGGTATATTAATGCCTGCTTTACGGATTACAGTCAGGACATTTTTTTCATCGGTAAATTCAACTTTTCTACCGTCAATGGTCATTGTACCCATAATCGTTCCTCCCTTCTACGCTTCCACATAAATTGCATCAAAGTTACAGTTATCCTTACATGCACCGCACTTGATGCAGCGGTCATTATCAATATGATACGGATGCTTGATCTTTCCGGTGATCGCTCCGGCCGGACAGTTCTTGGCGCACTTGCCGCATCCGATACAGAACTCTTCATTAATGTGGAACTGGCGAAGGGCTGTACAAACCCTTGCACGACATTTTTTATCCCGGATATGTTCCTCATATTCATCCCGGAAGCGTTTCAGAGTGCTGATAACCGGAAGAGGCGCGCTCTTTCCAAGTCCGCAGAGAGCCATGCTCTGGACCATGGTTGCAAGCTCTTCCAGTTCATCCAGATCTGACATTTTTCCTTTTCCGTCAACGATCCGCTCCAGAATCTCCAGCATACGTTTCGTGCCTTCACGGCAGGGAACACATTTTCCGCAGCTTTCCCTCTGGGTAAAGCTCATAAAGAAACGGGCAACTTCTACCATACAGGTATTTTCATCCATAACTACCAGACCGCCGGAACCCATAATGGCATCCAGTTTTTTTACAGAATCAAAATCAAGGGGCTGATCAAGCTGTTCATCTACCAGACAGCCGCCGGAAGGGCCGCCGATCTGAACGCCTTTAAATGCAGCGCCGCTCTTTAAGCCTCCGCCGATGTCATAGATAATATGACGCAGAGTGGTACCCATAGGAACCTCGATCAGTCCGGTATTTTCAATAGATCCTGTAAGAGAAAACGTCTTTGTTCCCGGGCTTCCCTCTGTTCCGATGGTACGGAACCAGTCAGCTCCCTGAAGAATGATCTTGGGAACATTTGCATAAGTTTCTACATTATTCAGGACCGTTGGTTTTTCCCACAGACCTTTTTCTACTGTACGGGGAGGTTTTACACGGGGCATACCTCTGTTGCCCTCAATAGAAGCAGTCAGAGCAGATCCCTCGCCGCATACGAATGCGCCTGCGCCCCGGTTAATATGTAAGTGGAAGTTTACGCCGGAACCCAGGATATTGTCTCCCAGAAGTCCGTAAGCCTCTGCCTGTTCAATAGCCATACGCAGTCTTTTTACAGAAAGAGGATATTCTGCACGCACATAGATATATCCGTTTTCAGCGCCTACTGCATAAGCGGCGATCACCATACCTTCGATCATCTTATAGGGATCGCCCTCCATAACGGAGCCGTCCATAAATGCGCCCGGGTCTCCCTCGTCACCGTTACATACCACATAGCGGGTAGTTTCTTTCTGGCGGGCAACCTGTCCCCACTTCTTTCCAGCCGGGAAACCGGCTCCTCCGCGTCCTCTCAGCCCGGATTTTGTTACCTCGTCAATTACTTCCTGTGGCGTCATGTCAAAAAACGCTTTGGTCATGGCCTGGAAGCCGCCTGCTGCAATATATTCGTCTATGGACTCTGCATCGATCCTGCCGCAGTTTTCCAGAACGATACGGGTCTGCTGATTTAAAAACGGAATATCGTCCGGATGGGGGCAGATATTGTCATGATCTCTGTAAAAAAGCCTCTCTACCGGCTGTCCCTGAAGAACTGTACGGTCCACGATCTCTTTGCAGTCCTCCAACTGTACATGCACATACTGATAATCATACGGCTCGATCCTTACAAGAGGGCCCAGCTCACAAAGACCCTGGCATCCTGTTTTTACCACGCCAAGATGGGGAATATCTTTCTGCATCTCCACCTGCACTCCATCCAGATCAGAGCAGAGCTTTGACATTTCATCATATATTTTCTGTGCTCCGGAAGCCATGCAGCCGGTACCGGAACAGACAAGAACACGGCAGGTATAGGTACTGATCGTATTCTGAACTTCTTTCTGCTTATTGAGCAGATCTTCCTTTGAAATTATACTCATGCCTTTTCACCTCTCAGTTCTTCCAACAGCTCCACCGCTTTTTCCGGTGTCATTTTCGGGTGCACTTCATCATTAACAGTCAATGTTGGAGCCAGTCCGCACGCTCCCAGACATGAAACTGTTTCTACGGTAAAAAGCATATCATCTGTGGTATGCTTTTTATGACTTAAGCCAAGTTCCTTCATCATGGCTTCTTTCACAGGCATGGATTTCCGCACATGACAGGCTGTTCCGTCACAAACCTTGATAATATATTTTCCCTTTGGTTCAAAAGAAAAGTTCTCATAAAATGTAGCCACACTGTAGGCCTTGGCCTCAGTCACACCGATCTGTTCCGCCACATAAGTGAGAAGCTCTCCGGGAAGATAGCGATATTCTGCCTGAATATCCTGCATAATAGGAATCAGGGACGCCGCTTTACGTCCATAGTGCTCAATAATCTCGTCCGTCTTTGTGTAATAAGACTGATCTAACATGCATTTCCCTCCTTAACGCTTGTACCCTTACCTTTCATCCATTGCATTGGTCATTTTCGCCAGTTACTCATGTTGTAATTATACATGACACAGGCAGTTTCCACAAGTACTATCTTCTGATTTTTCTGAAATTTTGTGAATTAACCAAAAAGTTTGTTATAGTTTAAACATTGTTGTTATTTTTTCTCCAATTATACAGATATTCTTACCGTAAACCATACAATTTATATCCATTTTTCAGCAAACTGGTCCAAATACAGGCCACTTTACCCCAAACGATAACATTTTTCCCCATATGTCTCACTTGTGCTTTTAAAAGTACAGGATAAATATTGATTTTAAAATTTTTTTCATATATGATTAGAAGAACTGGTAGACAAATATACACAAAGGAGATAGTGATTATGAGAAACCTGGATACTCCTGTAAAACAGATACGTCATAAAATTTTTACAGAAGTGGCAAAAGTCGGATTTGAATCCAAAGATGAAACTCTCATTCATGACATTGAGGCAATTCCCTATAACATTGTGGAAGAACGGGCACAGTACAGAGAGAGCATTTACCGTGAGCGTGCTGTGGCAAGTGAGCGTGTACGTCTTGCAATGGGACTTTCTCTCCGTCCGGAAAACAGAGCGGTTCATCTGACTTCAGGACTGGAAGCCAGCAATATTGATGAAAAATATTATGAACCGCCCCTTATGCAGGTAATTCCTTCTGCCTGTGCGGCCTGCCCTCCCAACAAATATATTGTCAGCGACATGTGCAGAGGCTGTGTGGCTCACCCATGTATGCAGGCCTGTCCCAAGGGCGCCATTTCCATGATCAATGGCAAATCCTGTATTGATCAGGATAAATGTATCAAATGCGGAAAATGTAAAGCCGTATGTCCTTATGATGCCATCTCTCACAATATCCGTCCATGCGAACAGGCCTGCGGCGTAAAGGCCATCGGAAGCGACGAACAGGGACGTGCAGAAATCCTGGATGACAAATGTGTTTCCTGCGGTATGTGTATGGTAAGCTGTCCTTTTGGAGCCATTTCTGACAAATCTCAGATTTTCCAGCTTGCCCACTCTCTGCGTGAAGGAAATAAGATCATTGCCATTGTGGCTCCTGCTTATATCAGTCAGTTCGGAGAGGACGTAACACCACGTAAATTTAAAACCGCCCTTGAGATCCTTGGCTTCTCCGATGTGTACGAGGTTGCTCTGGGAGCAGATATCGGAGCTATTTCCGAGGCGCACCACTATGCAAAGGAAGTTGCTACCGGAAACCTTCCGTTTCTTCTGACCTCCTGCTGTCCTTCCTGGTCCATGATGGCAAAGAAATTTTTCCCGGACATGATCGACAATATTTCTCAGGAGCTTACTCCTATGGTTGCCACTGCCCGTAAGGTAAAACAGGAGCATCCGGATGCCAAGGTTGTTTTCGTAGGTCCCTGTGCCTCAAAAAAACTGGAGGCTATGCGTACCTCTGTACGAAGCGATGTGGATTTTGTCGTGACCTTTGAAGAGCTTTCTGCCATGTTTGATGCCAGAGAGATCGATCCGACTTCTTTTGAGGGCGATGAATCTCTCCATAATGCCACTGCTGCCGGACGCGGCTATGCAGTTGCAGGCGGTGTGGCCGGCGCCATCGAAGCCTGTCTGAAAGAATATTATCCGGAAGTTCCGGTTCATATCGAACATGCGGAAACTCTTGCTGACTGCAAAAAAATGCTGACTCTTGCAAAGGCAGGCAAGCTGAAAGGATGTATGATCGAGGGTATGGCCTGTCCGGGCGGCTGCATGGGCGGTGCGGGAACCAACGTTCCCTTTGCAACATCCTCCAAAGCATTGAAGCAGTATCTTAAGGATTCTTCCAAAAAACTGCCGGAAAAAGAGCTGGAAGAAATCAAACTGGATTAAAGTAAATTACGCAGAAGGGGTTCTCTGACCGAACCCCTCTGCACTCCCCCGGCCGTGTCTGACGGGCGGAATGGATATAAGAAAGGTACAGTAGCTTCAGATAGTAGAAGGCGGAAGGTCTTTTAACACCTGTAACTATTGTACCTATTTGTATGAAATATTTTTATTTCCGGATTATTCTTCCTTCATATCTTCAAGCAGCTTTGTCAGCTTCTCCCCGTACCCGGCTCCGGCAGCCCAGCCGCCTCCGTTAGGGTTCTCCTGGATTCCCAGCCACTCCACATAGGGAGCGGAACCTCTTGTAACCATATCAAATCTGGAATCCACACAGTTTTCATTTAATTCCTCTGTGCTGGCATAAGCCTTCAGATGCTGGACCTGAGCCCGGATTCCGGTTCGCACATCCGGATAGGAATTTCCCTGTACTCCTCTGCCTGTTGTTCCAAGGCCGGAAAAGTTGTACTGACTTTCCACTGCGTCTCCGCCAAACTGAAGCCACCCTGTTTCCAGCATGGCCTGCACATAAACCACCTCTCCACGAACGCCTTCCAGTTCCGCTTCTTCCAGAATAATGCTTCAGAAATCCTCAATGGTCTCTGCGCCGCCCTCTTTTAAAGAAGAAGGATACTCTGCCCCGTTTTCCTCATAAAGGGAGGTCATTTCTTCCAGAGTAACGGTGGTTGCTCCCATAATCGTATAATAGCCATAGGTATTATCTGTAGAATCATCTACAAAGCCCTCTGTCCCGGGACCACTTTCATAAGAATAGGAAGGCTTGCTGATCTGCCCTTCTTCTGAGTAGTCTGTTTCCCTGTCTTTGTTGTTTCCGTCAGTCTTTCCTGACAGGTTATCTGAGTCTCCGTTTTTCTGTACAGCTTTATTTTCTTCCTGAGGTTTCCTTACAGGGCCCTGTATTTCTGACGGATCAGGCGCTTTGTCTGCCAATGCAAAAACAGGCGCCCCGAAAATCAGAGCGCCCGTCAGGGTCAGATTCCCCCAGAAGAGCTTATTCTTCCGAGAAAAAATCATCCATTTACCTTTCTCATTGCTGCTTCTACCACATGACCAACCAGAACAGATGTTGTAACACTTCCAACTCCGCCCGGTACCGGTGTGATAGCGTCTACGATCGGCTCAACTGCTGCATAGTCAACATCTCCGCAGAGCTTGCCTTCTGCATTTACATTGATACCTACGTCAATGATAGTCTGTCCTTCTCTTACATAATCAGCGCCTACAACGCCTGCGCGTCCTGCTGCTACGATCACAATATCAGCCTCTCTTGCAACAGACGGCATATCAACGGTTCTTGTGTGGCAGATAGTAACAGTTGCGTTTTTCTTAACCAGCATCATAGCTGCCGGTTTTCCTACTACAAGGCTTCTTCCGATCACAACTGCTTTTTTGCCTGTGCAGTCAATTCCGTAATGATCAAGAATTTCCATGCATGCCTGTGGTGTACATGGCGGGAAACCGATCTTTTTGCCTGTGAATACACCGGACATGGAAAGATCTGTCATACAGTCAACGTCTTTTTCTGCAGCAAGAGCATTTTCGATCACTGCCTGATCCAGATGCTTCGGAAGAGGACGGAACAGAAGAACGCCATGGATATGGTCGTCTTTGTTTACTTTATCAATTGTTGCAAGAAGCTCATCCTGGGAAACGTCTCCCGGAAGAAGGATTTTTTCACATGCTACGCCAAGTGTCTCGCAGCGTTTGGTAGCGCCTTTCTCATAGGAAATATCGCTTGGATTCTCGCCAACACGGATAATGCACAGTGTAGGATTTACACCCTTTGCCTGAAGCTCTGCTACATTTGCTTTAATTTTCTCGTTCAGCGCTGCTGTTACTTCTTTTCCCAATAACTGTTTTGCCATTTTATTATTCCTCCTAAAATAAAACTGCTGTTTTTATAAAAATACTGCTGTTATTTCAGTCTTCCAAGAACACTGTCAAAGGTTTCGTCAGCAATCTTTGTATATTTCTCAAGCATTGCATCAGCTTTTCTGTTCAGCTCTTCTGCATACTCTCTGTCTGCCATGGATTTTGTGTTTATGTACACATTCAGGCTGGCGCCTTTTAAAGCTGCCTTGCAGAAAGCAGCGCCTACGCCTGCATCACTGATGGCAAGCTTGGAGCCCTTTGCGCCAAATTCCACGATCAGCTCAATAGCCTCGCAGCATTTTTCCATGATCTCCATCGGTACGGAGCAGGCATCCTTGAGAACGATCTCCATGACTCTTGCCTTTTCAGCCTTTTCTTCTTCCGTTTCTCTCGGCATTCCATATGCTTTGGAAAGAGGCTCAAATACTTCCGCGTCTCTTTCGATGAGACGGAGGAGATCTTTCTGAAGCTGATCACATTTTGCTTTCAGCTCCCACATTTCATCTTCTACATCCGCATATTTCTTTTTTCCTACTGTCAGGCTTCCTACCATATTTCCAAGTGCAGTTCCCACTGCCGCAACAAGTGCGGAAGCGCCGCCGCCGCCCGGTACCGGTGCTTTGGAAGCCAGTACTTCAACAAACTCTGTACATGTACTTGTTGAAAATCCCATAGTTTTACCCTCCTGATGATGATACACAGCTGATCCCTTTTGTCACAACTGTATTTTTTATCTTAACCTGTTACTTTTCCAAATGCTTTCAGAGCCCCGATGATCACATCTCCCATCACAGCCATATCCTCTGCCTGAAAGGATACCGGAAAGTTATCTGAAAACAGAATCTGAGACGAAGGCGGAAACTCATCATCCCCCTCCCAGAGAATCATCTGCACCTGATAATCCGGGTAAATTTCAATTTCATAGGCAAGATCCCCGTGGTTTACAGGAACTGCCTGAATATGCTCCATAACAGCTTTAAAATCCTTCAGACGATTTCCATAGGAAAAGGCAAGACGTTTGATGCAGCGTCCGTCAAACTGCCGCAAATACACTTCTCCCCAGGGCATTTCCCTGTAGGTTTTCATTTTTCCGGTTCCCTGAGAGCTCATTCCTCCCAGAAGGAAACGAATAGTCAGAATCCTGGCATATACCATCTCCTCAAGAGGATAGTAACCCTTTTTGTCCTCTTTGTGAGTCACGTGAAAATCAGGCCAGGAAATGTAATAGACACTTCCCAGAAACGGAAGCTCAAAGCTTTTTTCCGTTTCATCATAAGGAATGGAAAGACGACTGGAAATCTCTTTCGGATCTGCTTTCCGGAACTCCTCCAGATAATGCTCCCAGGGCATTCTCTCCTTGCTGTCTTTTTCATATCCCAGTCTGTCACCTACGGATCCTTCCTCTGACAGACTGACGGATTTTACTTCATTTAAGTCAGAACTCATAGCACACCTCTGTAAAATCTGATTCTTTTCCTGTTCTCATATCCGGGTCAGGAAGCTGTACTGCTGCTCTTTTCCTGATCCGGACATTCTTTTATTGTTTTATTCTGCAGACGGAAACAGAGAACTGTCCGTATGAGGAATAAAGCAGGCTCCCACAAACTCATCCATATAGGTGGGCACTGTGGAAAGCTCCATATATGTCATATTTGCTGCCAGCTCATATGTCTTTTTCTCCGCAGGAGTGGACAAAAGCATCAGGTATGCGCCTGACAGCGAAGAATTTCCGATATAATGGAATTTTTTAAGAGGAATGTCCGGAAGCATTCCGATTCTTACTGCATTACGCATATTGATACCGCTTCCGATTCCGCCGGCCACATACACGTCATCAATCATGGAAACATCAAAATCCAGTGATGAAAGCATGGTACGTATTGCTGAGAAAATTGCTCCCTTGGCGCGGATAAAGTTATCAATATCCACCTCTGTGATCTCCACATCCTTGGAAGAACCTGCTTCCTCCTCGAAGGCGATCACATAACTTCCCATACCGTATTTATCATGACGGATTCTTCTTCCCTCACGGATAAATTTACCTTTCGGATTAATGATCCCGGCTGAAAACAACTCGCTGATCACATCAATGATACCGGAACCGCAAAGTCCCACCGGTTTTGTTCCCGGCTCACCGACTATCTTATAAGAAGGCTCCATAGTCTCCTTATCAATGGTGCAGGCCTCTATGGCCCCATCTGTTGCGCGCATACCGCAGCTGATATCTCCGCCCTCAAAAGCCGGTCCGGCTGAACATGCACAGCTCATCATAAAGTCAGAATTACCGAAAACAAGTTCTCCATTGGTTCCAAGGTCAATAAACAGAGAAAACTCCGGTCTGTTCCAGATCATGCTCACAAGGGTACCTGCTGTAATATCTCCGCCTACATAGCTTCCGATGTTAGGAGCTATGATGATATGGGCATCCTGATTGATATCAATGCCAATATCTGAAGCAAACAGAGAATTTGTTTTAAAAAATGCCGGAATATATGGCTCCATACGAAGAGGATCGGCATTGATCCCTGCAAAGAGATGATTCATTGTGGTATTGGATGCCACGCACATACGGTAGATCTGTTTTTCCGGAAAATGAGCGCTCCGGCACATTTCATGGATCATTGGATTGATCGTTTCTTTGATCACTGCATCCTGAAGTCTTTCTCTTCCTCCCGGCTTCTCTGCCTCAATAATACGGTTGATCACATCAGCGCCAAAGCGGATCTGTCCGTTTCCTGCAGAACTTTTTGCAAGGATTTCTCCTGTTTCCATATTGATCAGAACTGCAGATACGGTTGTTGTACCAATATCCACTGCAAGTCCGCCGATGACAACCTCTTCTCTGCTGTCAAAAACATCATAAACAAACATGTCGTCCGGAGTTGTACGAAGGACACATTTTACTGTAAAATTGCTTTCTCTCAAAACATCAGGCAGTTTTCTGAGAACTGCGTAAGGAATCCTTACACGCTTCAGGTTCATAAATTTACGGAGAGCCCGGGTAAGCCTTTCCACATCCGGCATGGTGTCGTCCAGAGTTGGAGGTTCCATCTTTACTTCCACGATGTCCAGACTGTTCTTTAATTCAATTCCTGCCAGCTCCACTTCCCGCTTGGCATTTTCAAAAATAGCAAGCTCTTCTTTCGAACTCAGGTCCGCAACCTTCATTCTGCTTTTATAGGCAGAGGCGATATCCGGTACAAGCACTTCCACGTCCGCAGTAATTTTGCTCATACAGGCAAGACGCCAGCCATTCTGAAATTCTTCGTCACTAATGTGAAGTGTTTTTTTGGTGTTCAGCTCTCCGCATTTGAGCTGCACGCGGCATTTCCCACAGGCTCCGTTACCGGAACAGGGGGCATCGATCGCCACATTTGCCTCACGTGCGATTTCCAGCAGATTATCTCCCTCATTGGCATACGTCTCTACCACACTGCCATCTTCAAATGCAAATGTTACCTTAAACAAAAAGCAACCACCTTTCTTCTGATATAAAGAAAGGGCCGAAGACCGAAGTCTCCAGCCCTCTCTGTGATCCACATGTAAAAATCAGATATCCAGATAAGAATCTGCGTACAGATTATTATTCTTGATGATATCACAAGACTTAATAGTCTCCATCAGACGAAGATCGTTCGGGTTTACGATTGCGGAGGTAAGTCCCTGCATCATAGCCATAGCTACCATAGCAGAATCCATGATCGGACGGATGTGCTTCGGCATACCATTGGAGTTGTTGGAAAGACCGCCAGTACTCTTCATGCCCATGTCAGAGATCATTTTAATGAACTCAAGAACTTCCATCTGTTTGTCCTGCATTCCTTTGATAACCAGGAACAGCGGGTCAAACCACATATCGTTCTCAACATCCATGCCGTGCTCCATACCGCGCTCCATCAGTGTCTGCATGAACATCATACGCTCATCATTGTCTTTTGCAATACCTTCACCGTTGCAGAGAGCAATAACGATCGCATCGTTAGCTGCTGCAAGATCAACGTATTCGATTCTTCCTGCTGCGTCAGCAGAGTTTACGATCGGTTTTCCTTTGGAACGGTTGTATACGGAAATACCAGCTTCAATAGCTGCTACGTTGGAAGTATCCAGTGCCAGCGGAACATTGTCAAAGTTGCCCTGAAGAAGCTGAACTGCCCATTTCATAAGTTCAGGACCATCGTTCTCAGCAGGTCCGATATTTACATCCAGATAAGTAGCGCCTGCATCAAGCTGCTGTTTTGCCCTTTTAAGGATCGGCTCCGGATCTCTTTCTGTAAACGCTTTGTTTACTGCCGGTGCTGTTGTTGAAAGTCTTTCACCAATTGTGATAAATTTTGACATACCTGTGTTCTCCTTTACGTGGTTTAATACGGACCTGGAAAGGAAAGATCCTTTCCTGTCCGAAGTATATTTATGTGGCTTATGCCTGCATATCTTTTAAGAACTTCACAAGCTGTACTGCTTCTCTTGGACCTACGATGATCTCCCATCCCGGAAGTTTTGCTTCCAGATCGCCCTTCAGAACTGCAACCTTACCCGGGATCACAAGCTTACGGCATTTAACCTTCGGCTCAACCTCTTCTTTGATAAAGGTAGAGATGCTGGTGCTGGAAAACTTGCCGGCAGCCCAGGAAGTAAGTACGGAAAGTCCGCCTGCATCGTTGATCACAAGATTAAGCGGAACACCGGAGCGCTCCAGCTCGCCGGATACAACGAAATATGTAAGAGCAAAGTCTACAGTGGTGACTACCAGAGAGTTCTCATCTGCTCCGTTCAGCGGGTAAATGCCCGGCTCTACTTTCATTGGCTTCTGCGGGTCAGTAAATACGTTCTGACGCAGGCCATAAAGCGGAAGTGCCTCTGCATAAGTCATCTGCTCCATAACAACGATGGAACCATATTTCATAGTAAACAGGGAAGCAAGTGCTGCCTGTAAATGTTTGTCGCCTTTAGCAATCTTAACAAGATTTACAAGAGACGGATAACCAAAAGTTCTGTCCTGATCTTTAAGAGCTGCACGGCGAACCAGTACAGTGTTCTTAAATGTCTCTTTTACGTCAGCGCCTGTTGTGTCAAGAACAAGGTTCTTGTTTCCAAGCTTCTCAAGAGCTGCTACTGTATCATAAAGCTCGTTGATGTCGCTTCCGGATACGCCGAGAACAACGCCTGCCTCAGTTGCAACAGCGTTCATTGCCTCATAGTTGGAAGCATTTGCGCCATTGAGAACCGGCTTGGAGTCCTTGCATACTTCAAGAGCAGCCTTAGCGATCTCAGGATCTGTACATCCCAGAACCAGAGTTCTTCCAAGACCTTTTGCTTTTTCTACCAGTGCTGTGTAAGCTGCTGCATCTGCGCCTTCTCCGCAGTTTACATATACAAGCTCAACATGCATTCTCTCTCCAATACGGTCATAATCTACAACCGGGATCTCAGCAAGCTTGGCTTCTACTTCTGCGTCAGTCATATCTGTGCAGAGTGCAACTGCATATCTTGTTTTGCTTACAAATGTTTTTTCATGTCTGAAAAGTACAGTCTCTCCTCCAAGAGTAAACTCACCGTCGCCTGTACCAATCTTGATTGTTTTCATCGGCGGAGCAGTTGCCTCAGAAAGAGATGCCAGTGCCTCGTCAGACATATGCGGACACTGCTCAATCTGCATAGCGCCCTGTGCAACTTTCATAGCGAAAGCCATACATGTCGGGCATCCACATTCCTTACAGTTTTTCTTTGGTGTTAATTTAAAGATCTGAATACCATTCAGTGCCATAGCTCTATTTTCCTCCTATTCGTTACGCAAGTGCTTTGATCATCTTGGAAATTGTTTTGATGGATTCCGGATGTCTTAAGATAACAGCATCGGAACCGGCTGCAAGGTCTGCAGCAGCTGTCATAACTTCCATGTCAATTCCACGCTCATCCTGCGGTCCCCACTCCGGCATGTCAGCTTCAGAAGCTGTAGCTTCCTTTACTCCCCATGTCTCTGCGGATACAGGTGTAATAATAGGCATCTGCAGCATATTGTCATTCTGACCCAGGGCAGCGCCTTTGATACGGTCCATAGTGGAAACTACGTACTCATAGCCATAGCCTGCTGCTGCACTTCCGATATTCATAACGATCTTCTTTGCATCCACACCAAGCTGTGTGGTAACAACGTTAAGCTGTTTTGCAAGGTTGATATCAACGGCTGACTCTGCGCCTACGATCTGATTGTATGCAAGACCTGCAGCAGCGCCGATTGCTTTGTAGTTTTCTTCTTTTTCGGAAAGAATCAGTGCATTTCTTCCCTCAAGAGCCTCAGCAACCTTAGGGAGAAGTTCCGCATCCTTCTCTACGTTTTTGCAGCCCTCAACAACCAGAGGACAGTCTACAGCCTCAGCAACCTCTTTTACAACTGCGATTAATTCATCAATGGATCTGTTCTCACCATTAGGATCTCCGCCTTCCAGATTCAGTGCAACGAAATCTGCGCCTTCCATAGCTGCAGCTTTCTTTGCGATCTCTCCCATGGTAGTTGCTCCATCATAGTATGCTTTGATTCCCTCGGACATTCCCTCAAGACCCATATCAGAAATCTCTACGCCGATTTTAGCGCAGTTCTCTGAAGGAGCGTCAAAGGTATAGAATGGAAATGTGCTGTCTCCGCCAATAGTTACAGTCTTATCTCCGCTTCCGATTGTCACTGGGTTAATCTTTGCATTAAACTTTTGTGGTTTCTGATTAAACGGCATTTTACATTAGCCTCCTCTTAAAAATTTAAATACATGTTAATTCATGATCTGTTTATTATTATACAACACGATAAAGGCCATTGACAAGACAGACAGGCCCTTTTTTCCGTGTTTTTAACTTTTTGTGATCATCCACAGCCCTTACAATTCCCTTATGCCGGCATATGGAATCTTCCGGACTCTTAACAGGGTCCGGAAGAAAATTTCACAGTGTTGTTCTTCTGACAGAACAGATTACATCATCGGATCCATAGAAAGTGCCGGATGTCCTTTTTCTGTAAGGAATGCAACCAGTGTTTCCGGATCTTCTGCCACTGTCTCATCACCGATCATATCAGTGAAGTTGTCAATTCCGTAAAGCTCTTTTGCTGTTGCATTCAGTCTTTCAGCAACAAATTCTTTCAGCTCTTTCGGCATCCATACGATACGCTCGATACCGCCCTCTGCCTTCATGAACTTCTTGGAAGAAATGAAGTGTTTTCCGTGTCCCATAAATCCTGGTGTCTGAACACCGCCGCCTGTCATGGAAGCCATCTCCGGGAAGGTCATTCCAAGAGGTGTCATGCCTGCATACTCACGGTTTGCAATAACAACACCGTTGGAGAACGGCTCGATACCGCAGATACACTCGAAGCATCCGCAGGATGTCATCGGATCCTGCATGATGGAGTACAGGGTTACGTGCTCAAGAGCACCCTGTGAGAATTTCTGTACAGCTTCATCAACATCTTCATATGCGCCAAGATTTTCGTCGATCGGTCTTTCTTTTGTGATCACCTGACACGGACCTGCCGGATCAAGCTCGTTGGTAGCTTTTGCATCCAGCCATGAAACCGCACCGCAAAGGCCAAGTCTCTCCGGTGTAACCACGCATACATGGCTTGGAGAGAATGCCTGGCAGAGGATACAGCTGTAGTAAACGTCTACAGACTCATCTGTAAGGTTGTCAAGACGCTCATCACGTTTCTCGAAAGTAGGAATTGCAACTTCATGACGTACTCTTGTACACTCAGCCGGATCTGTGTAGATCACAACCTCACATTTGTCAACGACTGCGTCAAACTCATTTTTAACCTGTGCGTAAAGAACCTCACCAAGATGTTTGATTCTGAAGCCTGCGTTAAATGCATCAATGCTGATACGGATACGCTGCATATCTCTCTGGCCTGTATGGTATACGCCCTCGATACAGTTGATGTAGTTATGGAATTTACGCTCGATAACCGGCTCAAAGTCTGCCTGCATGTTTTTACCTGCAACCTTAACCACATAAGCGATGCTGTTCTTGCTTCCAAGCTCCATCTCATCAGCTTCCGGTCCGATCACTGTGATCTTGTGATCCTCTACCTCGCTTGCATCACAAGTCTGAACAAGCTCTGCACAGTCCACACGGGAACCGTCAAACTCAACCTGCATGTCTTTACGACGGATGATCTCACCCTCGAATGCAGATGCAAATGCAACCGGAATGTCAATGTTTGTGATCTTGATCTTAATGTCACGGGCTTCCAGAGAAGTTGCGTTCCACTTGGAAACATCTGTCTGGCAGATCAGGCTCTTCGGAACTCTCGGAACATCAGCCTGGTTTGTGATTACCGGGAATCCAAGTGCGATAGCGCCTGCGCCGCATGCTACGATCACGTCGTTCAGAGGAGCAAATGCATTTACAAATGCAGGAACACGTTTCATTGTGTATTCCATCAGAGTTGCTGCATCGCCCGGTTTTACGTTACCGAAGATCAGAGCTGCACGAAGAGCAACAGATACAACATGGATTACAGATGTAACGTCTTTTCCAAGCGGGATCACACGTACATTTGCGCCTGTTTTGTAGTTGATCTCAGCAAGCTGATCAATGATATCGCCTACCAGTGTTACAAGGATACCCTGCGCCTGATAGGATTTTACAAGAGCTGCTGCCTCTTCTGCGGAAGCTGCCTTGCCAAGGATTACTGCAACACCCGGGATATCGCCTGTTACAAGCGGTACACCAAGCTCACGGATCACTGCATCTGCAAGATGTCCGTAGCATGGCTCTTCATAAGGAGTTGCTCCGTCGATATATTTCAGAACCTCGATGAACTCTGCGCAGAGAGCTGTTGCAACACCTGACATAAATGCGTCATGTGTTCTTTTTTCTCTTGTCATAAGAGTTTTTACAACTGCAAGAGCTTCCTTTAACTCTGCAAGAGTACCAACCTTGGTTCCTGTTACTGCATAGTAGCATGGAAGGGAATAAGCTGTATTCGGAAAGCTGACAGCTTTGTCCGCACCATGTGTTTCAATAGCCTGGTCAATGGCATTCTCAGTGAGGCCATAAACCGCATCATTTCCCGCGAAAACACTTTCAAATAAAGTCACTGTTATACCTCCTATTTTATGATCACTGATGATCAATCCTGTCTTTGATTTTTCTGATCTCACCTGTGACCTCTTCGCTGAAATCAAAGGGGGATTTTCCCTGTCGATCCGCATCGATCACATCTGTATTATAGTGGATCATACCTAAAAGATCTTCCTGTGGAATCTTTTCCATGATAAAGGCTTCGTCGTCCTGATTTCTCACCTTGTTTGCCACAACCTTCACCTGCGCCACACCAAGGTCCTTTGCAAGACGCTTCACATTTTTGTATGTCTGAACACTTCTTGCACCCGGTTCGATCACAACCACAAAGGCATCTACACCTTCGGTCGTCCCTCTTCCCAGATGCTCCAGCCCTGCTTCCATATCAAGGATCACCACATCCTCCCTGCGAAGGACAAGGTTATTGATAATACGCTTCAGCATTACATGCTCCGGACATACGCATCCGCCGCCCCCTGTTTCCACAGTTCCAAGAACAAGCAGCCTGACCCCGTTGCAGACCTTTCCGTATTTTTCCGGAATATCATCCACCTTGGGATTCAGATGGTAAAACTGATTGTTTGCGGAAGCCCCGGTTCTCTCCTCTACCAGCTTACGCATTTTGGAGATGGGTACAATGGAATCAAGTGTTTCTTCATCAAATCCCAGCGCAAGACCAAGATTTGCATCCGGATCTACATCCGCCGCAAGCACAGGTCTTCCCTCTGCCGCATATAAACGGGCCAGTGTTGCCGCAAATGTGGTTTTTCCCACGCCGCCTTTTCCTGTAACTGCAATTTTCATTTTATGTCATCCACCTTTGTCAAATATTCACTGCCGGGACCCTTAGATGCCCAGAGCAGTTCTCTTTTCTTCGATTCTTTCGATCATCAGATCAACTAATTTGTCAATGTCTTTCTCAACTGTGTAAGCAGCGCCTGTCCACTGTCTTGTTCCCTCTGTAAGGAGCTGTCCCATCTGGTCAGAACCTTCAACATAAGGATCAACGCCAAGGAAGGTATCAATACCGGTACCAACAACATAGTTACCGATGGATACTGCTTTTTCGGACATCCACTCAGGAGCACAGCCTACTACCGGAAGCTGATGGATCTGAAGACCTGCATCCTTAGCCAGCTCTGCTGCAAGGTTCATCATACGTGAAATATCTACGCAGGAACCCATGTGTAATACAGGCGGGATATCTGCCAGTTCACATACTCTTTTCAGACCGTCGCCGCAGAGGTCTTTTGCAGCTTTGTCCATAAGACCGGCTTTAGCAGCTGCCTGTGCAGAACATCCGGAAGCAATGATAATAATATCGTTTGCAATACATTTTTTCATAAGCTCAATGTGTGCATAGTCAGGACGGATCTTCGGGTTGTTGCAGCCAACCATGGCAACAGCACCGCGGATAACGCCGGAAGTGATGCACTCAAGAAGCGGTTTTGTTGTTCCAAGCTCGTCAACCTGAGAGTTGGTAACGCCGTCCAGAACTTTTACGATCGCCTCTAAGGAGTAGCCTACAGTAGCTTTCTGTTTCAGCTGCGGAATGTGTACAAGCTCCGGTTTTCTGTTTTTGAAGTTATCAATCGCCATCTTAACGATTGCTTTTGCGTTCTCTCCTGCTGTCTCTGCATCAAATCTGATAAATTCAGAATCAGGCATCTGAGCGATCGGAGAAGTTGTTACGAATTTTGTATGGAAGCATTTGCTCAGTGGTCCCAAAGCCGGGAAGATACACTGAACGTCTACAACGATTGCCTCACAGGCACCTGTAAGAACAACGTTTTCCTGCTGCAGGAAGTTACCTGCCATCGGAATACCGCGGCGCATCGCAACCTCGTTTGAAGTACAGCATACACCGGATACTGTAATTCCCTTTGCTCCTACGGATTTTGCATAGTCGATCATTTCCTTGCTGTCTGCATATTCACAAATCATCTCAGAAAGACTCGGATCATGTCCGTGAACAACAATGTTTACATTCTCTTCAACCATAACGCCAAGGTTTGCCTCAGTGTCGATCGGCTTCGGAGTTCCGAACAGAACGTCAGAGAATTCTGTTCCCATCATGGAACCGCCCCATCCGTCAGCAAGACCGCAGCGCAGAGACTGTTTTACAAGAGCCTCCGGAAGAGAAGAACATCCCATATGAGTCATATGTAAAGAAGAAGAAACCTCTCTGTCGATTGCCCGTGGCGCGATCTCGTTCTCGATCAGTTTTTCCTTCTGGCCTTCCGGCATTCTGTCCAGGAATCTCTGGTAACCAAACGGTTTTCCGTATTCCATAAGACCAACCTCAGCCATCTCATGAGCCAGATCATAGATATCTCTGCCCTCTGTTTCCACACCCCACTCTTTTGCGATGCGGATCAGTTTCTCAGGATCCTTTACGGTATAATTTCCGTCTGCTTTTGTACAGTGCAGTGTGTGACAGATCTCACGTCCGTGATCGGAATGAGTAGCTGCTCCGCCTGCTGTAAATTTCAGGAAGTTTCTTCCTACGATACCGTGTACGTCGCATCCGCAGATACCTCTCGGTGCTTTTGCAGTGATACGGCATGGTCCCATGGAACAGATACGGCAGCAGATACCTTTCTCGCCGAATTTGCAGTGTGGGGTCTGGTTTTTCACACGCATCTGCCAGGAATCCGCGCCAACTTTAGCTCCGGTCTCCAGAAGCCTGTTGGTGGCAGCTTCAAACTCTTCCACTGTCGTTAATTTGAATTCACTCATTGTTGACCTCCTTTTAATGATACAAGAATGATTCATGTATATTTTTCTCGTTTTTTATAATAACTCCGCAGGCGAAACCCATCCCCGCCCATGGGTTATTTCCGTGTGTAAAAAGCGGCCGGAATATGTTCTCCGGCACGTTATCCCTGCCGCATCCGCAGCAGGAATATTCAGATATATTATAAATTCAGATTATCCACAATTTTTCTGAGAGCCTGTTTCACAGGATTATCCTCCGGAAGGGATGCTGTGGGACGACCCTCGCAGTCATATTCATAAACCGCATCATCCTGAGGAACCACTCCCAGAAGATTCAGTCCCTGATTTTCAATCTCCTCCAGAACTCCCGGGTTCAGTTCCCCTTTCGGAGCGCGGTTTACGATCAGGCCCACTGTAGAAGGATGCATATTGCATTCCTCTATCAGCCTGGCGATCCTTCCCACTGCCTGAATTCCTCTTCTGGAACAGTCGCTTACAAGAATGGCAGTCTGCATACTCGGAAGAACGCCTCGGCTGATGTGTTCCATCCCCGCCTCATTATCCACCACAAAGTATGGATAATTATTCTGATATTTTGCAAGCTGTGCCTGAAGAAGACCGTTTACATAGCAGTAGCAGCCTTTTCCCTGGGTTCTTCCCATAACAAGCAGATCAAAATCATCGTCCTCAATAAGAGCGTCCTCAAAACGTACCTCCGCATAGTCTGCTTTGGACATTCCTGCCGGGATAGGGCTCTTTGCCGCCATCTCAGCCTGAGCGATCTCTTCGCGGACATCTCCCAGTGTTGTATCTACCTTCACACCGAGAACTTCATTCAAATTGGAATTGGCATCCGCATCCACAGCAAGAACAGGTCCCTTTCCCTGCTCGCAGAGATACTGGATCAGCATTCCGCATAAGGTTGTCTTTCCTACGCCGCCTTTTCCGGCGACGGCAATTACATGTGCCATAAAACAGTCAGCCTCCTGATTGTGTCAATTTTAAATAAGCGTGCGTATACCGGACCTCTCAATGATCTGGGATACGTCTTTCCATTTGTTCATGGCATACAGGTGGATCCCCTCTACGCCAAGAGAACGGTATTTGTCGATCTGTCTGATCGTATATTCAATTCCCGCCTTTTTAAAGTCTGCTTTTTTCTGTTCAAGCGAATCGTCAAAAGGCGCTTTGTCGAAAGGATTGGGGAAAATCCAGTATTTGGAGATCAGCCTGGAAAGCTCACGGTCCATCACACAGCCATTACGGGAAAGGGCCATGTTAATGGTTGCCGCCTGATCCAGGATCGGCATGATGCCCACATCCACCGGCAGGGTCACTCCTGCCCGTCGTATCTTATCCAGCCATCTTTCAAACTGTTCCATATCCCAGCACAGCTGAGTCATAATATAGTCGGCCCCATTATCCTGTTTCATCTTAAGGACTCCGATATCTGCCTCCAGACTGCGGCAGGAAATATGGCCTTCCGGAGACCCCGCCACTGCGATCTCAAACTGTTCCCCGAATTCATCACGGATAAACTTTACAAGATCTGTGGCATAGTTAAAATCTCCGCCTGTTGTGGTTTCGCCTCTCGGAAAATCCCCGCGCAGCGCAAGGATATGATCCACGCCCTCTTTCAGATAAGTTTCAAGCTGTTCCCTGATTCCCTGCTTTGTGTTTCTGATCACTGTAAAATGAGTGACCGGTACAGCCCCGGCGTTTCTGACCATCCGGCATACCTGACGGTTGGCTCCAACATTTCCGCCGCCGGCTCCGTAAGTAACAGAAATATATTCCGGTTTATATCTGCACAGCTGCTGAATGGTTTCTGACAGATTTGTCATTCCCCGGTCTGTTTTGGGAGGAAACAGCTCAAAGGACAAAAGCTGTCTTTTTTTCATCATGTCAGATAACTTTACTGCTGTCATTTCCTCTTACCTCCGCGTATTTTCATTTTTTAACAGCCCCGGTCTGTCAGATCCACGGGCATCTGTTATTCACAGCAGAGCTTTACAATACTGTTTGCCAGATCTACCATGAGAATGCGGCCTTCCACAACTCTCTCATCTCCCATAATGTCCCGGAGGATCACTTTGTCTCCGTCCACATCAATACGGCTTACATTTTTAAAAATAACGGAATCGTCACTTTCTTTGTATACAGTTGCAAGACACATTGGTGCCACCTCCTGATCTTCTGTCTGTTATTTCAGTTCCTCTTTTACAAGTGTCAGGGCAAGTCCCAGACGCATGTTGCTTTTCTGGAAGTCAGCAACTGCATCGCGGATGGCTTTTGCAGAAGCTGCCAGCCCCATCTTGTCCAGATTTTCCGCCATCTGGTCAAGTTCCTGTGCGTGATGCTCATTGTGCTGGAGCATATAAGTCAGAAGAGCAATGGTTTCTTTTTTGCAGTCGCCTTCCTGGCAGGAACCGCAGTGTTCATGTGTATGTTCCTGGCATCCTTCTCCGTGAGAATGAGCATGTTCTCCGCCGCTCTCATGAGTGTGGGCGTGAGAATGTGTCACTCCGTCCGCATGGGTATGCTCATGAGTGTGTTCATGGACATGCTCATGTCCGTGCTGGATCAGATTGCCGTTTTCGTCTTTAATAAGGTGCATTTTATCTTCTCCTTTCTCTGTCTCCTCCGGGAAACAGAACCTCCACTTTTTAAAAAAGTGCAGACTTATGACAAGAATTTATCAATTATAGTTATTATACATCTTTCCCCCTGGATACGCAAGGAAATAATCATTAAATTCATATAAAATAGCAGGAAATCTTTCCTTCTGCTTCTGTATATTTGTGTTATTTTTCTATAGCATTATTTTTTTGTTATTTTTATAACATTAATGTTTTTTTATTAACATAATATATTCTGTCCTCTTCGTAGTAAATATTTAATAAATTTGATGTTCTTCTTTCACATTTATATGGTATAATAGCACACATGCGAGTAAACAAATATGTTGGAATTGGTCTGAAACAGGCCAAAGGCAAGGAGGAACTGCTTTGACAACCGCTGTATTTTTAAACAACGATCAGAAAATGCCCCTTTTAGGACTGGGTGTATATAAAGCTACCGGAGATAACGAAGCAGAGAATGCTGTGATCAGCGCCGTGCAGAACGGCTATCGTCTGATTGACACTGCTTCTGTTTACAAAAACGAAGAAAGTGTAGGCAGGGGGATCGCCAGATGCGGCGTTTCCAGAAAAGAACTGTTTGTCACTACCAAAGTCTGGAATACCGCCCAGCGCCTGGGCGACATAAGCGGAGCATTCCAGAGAAGCCTTGACCGTCTGGGTCTGGATTACATTGACCTCTACCTGGTTCACTGGCCGGTACCCGGCTGTTATCTGAACACATGGAAGGAAATGGAAAAAATATTAAGCTCCGGGCGCGCCCGTTCCATTGGCGTCAGCAACTTTAACATCCACAATCTGGAAGAACTGAAAAAAATATCCGGTATTGTGCCTGCTGTAAACCAGATTGAATGTCATCCATTATGTTATCCGAAAGAGCTGATCGACTACTGCCAGGACAACGGCATTCAGGTACAGGCCTATGCGCCTCTGGCAAGAGGAGCCTATCTGGATCACGATGTTCTCTGCGTTCTCGGAACAAAATATGCGCACACACCGGCTCAGGTAGGACTTCGCTGGGCTGTTCAGAAAGGAATTTCCGTAATCCCCAAGTCAACCAATCCGGAGCGCATCGCTGCCAATGCAAGGATTTTTGATTTTACCATTGACCAGGAGGATATGGATCTTCTGGATACTCTGAACCAGGATTATCACAGCTCTCATGTTCCGGAAGATTTAAGAGGGATTCCCTTATAACCATGATCATTCAGACTTAACAGAAGCGCCTGCCCATAGCTGATATGTCAGCTGCGGACAGGCGCTTCTTTTTCATATACAGCTCAGACGGCTTCCTCTTCCCTCTGAGCCAAAATTCTGTTTTTCTTCCTGCTCATTGTTTTACTGCCAGGGAAGCATGGGCGTTTCTACCTTTTTATCCCTGAGCATCAGATCACGCACTGCATCTGCGGCAGGCTTGTCTTCAAAAAGCACTTTGTTCACTTCTTCAATGATAGGCATTTCCACCTGATATTTCTCAGCAAGACTTTTTGCCGCTCTTGCAGAATAAACGCCTTCCACCACCATTTTTACCTCATCCATGGCTTCCTGCATGGTATAGCCTTTTCCCATAAGATAACCGGCTTTTCTGTTACGGCTGTGAACACTGGCGCAGGTTACGACCAGATCGCCGATTCCCGAAAGGCCGTAAAAGGTTTCCGCTCTGGCACCCATTTTGGTGCCAAGACGGGAAATTTCCGCAATGCCTCTGGTGATCAGGGCGGCCTTGGTATTATCTCCATATCCCAGACCGTCCGCTGTTCCTGCCGCAAGGGCGATCACGTTTTTCAGCGCGCCTCCAAGCTCTACTCCCAGAATATCCGGAGTGGTATACACACGGAAAACAGGGCTCATAAAGATCCCCTGCAGGTATTCTGCAGTTTCTCTTTTTTCTGCACTGACCACACAGGTTGTAGGAAGACCTTTTCCCACCTCCTCCGCATGGCTTGGACCTGACAGAACACAGACGTCTGCCTGAGGGATCTCCTCACTGATGATCTCGCTTAAAGTCATCAGAGTATGTTCTTCCACACCTTTGGCCACGTTCACAATGATCTGTCCTTTTTTTACAAAAGGCGCCATTCTGTGAGCTGTGCTTCTGGTAAAAGGAGACGGCACTGCCAGCACCGCTACGTCCGGATCCTGCAGACTGTCTTCCAGGTCTGCAGTGATCTTCATATCCTCCGGAAGGCGCACTCCGGGAAGCTTGGATTCATGCTCTCTCTTTTCGCAGAGCATACGCACTTCGTCCTCAAGAGCAGACCAGAGGGTTACCTCATGGCCGTTTTTACAGAGAAGAAGAGACAGAGCAGTTCCCCAGCTTCCTGCTCCCAACACACTTACTTTCGCCATTTTCTCCACCTTTTTGACCTTTCTTATTTTTTATCTTTTTTCCCAAGATAAACACGGTTCTCTGTGCCTTTTGCCAGCCGCATAATATTTGCTCTGTGGCGGAAAAAAGCCAGCGCTGTAAGCAGCCCCATAACCACATACATTTCCATGGTATGAGAAGCATCCATGCCATAGGCCCCTCCCTGACCCAGAACGATGATTGCCGCAAAAGCAGCCAGATAAGCACTCAGAGAGCATAAGGACACATAATGGGTCGTAAAGAACAGCGCAAAAAAGATCACTGCGCATATCAGGAAGATCCTCCAGTCAAAGGCAAGGATAAAACCCACCGAAGCAGCAATTCCCTTTCCTCCCCGGAACTTCAGGTAAAAAGGAAAATTATGTCCCAGAATACAGCCCGCCGCCGCATACAGACTCAGAAGCGGAAGAATATCTCCATAAGTCTTTCCAAGGAAAACACGCACAAGAACAATCGCTGCCACACACTTCAGACAGTCCCCCAGAAGTGTCAGGATCCCCGCCTTTTTTCCAAAGGTACGCAGGGCATTGGTAGTTCCTGCATTTCCGCTTCCGTGTTCTCTGATATCTGTTTTATGAAGCCTTCCGATAATGTAAGAAGTCTGAAACAGCCCGCATACATATCCGATGGCCAGACAAATCAAACGCTCCATAACCGCTCCTATTCCTTCTCTCCCCGCTGACGGATAATAAATTTCAGAGAAGTTCCTCTGAATCCAAATGCATCACGGATCTTATTTTCCAGATATCTGGTATAAGAGAAATGCATCAGTTCTCTGTCATTGACAAAGATCACAAATGTCGGTGGTCTTACTCCCACCTGAGTCATATAATAAATTTTCAGACGCTTGCCTCTGTCAGACGGCGGCTGCTGCATGGCAATGGCCTCTGAAAGAATCTCGTTCAGCACACCTGTCTGGATACGCAGGGTCTGATTTTCGATTACTGCGTCAATGGTCTCAAACAGACGGTTGATCCTCTGTCCTGTTTTTGCGGAAATAAATACAAGCTCCGCATAAGGCATATATGCCAGTACCTCGCGGATACGGTTGGTGTGTTTATAAATGGTTTTGTCATCCTTTTCAATGGCATCCCATTTATTTACAGCAATGATCACGCCCTTGCCTCTTTCATGAGCGATTCCGGCAATTTTTGCATCCTGTTCTGTAACGCCCTCTGTAGCGTCAATAACGATCACTACCACATGAGCCCGTTCCACAGCTGTCACTGTACGTATCACGCTGTATCGCTCGATCTCCTCCTTTACCTTACCCTTCCGGCGAAGACCGGCTGTATCAATAAAAATGTAATCCCGACCCTGCCATTTTACTCTGGCATCAACTGCATCTCTGGTGGTTCCGGCAATATCAGAAACGATCACACGGTCTTCTCCCAGAAGATGATTGATCAGAGATGACTTTCCTACATTAGGTTTTCCTACAACAGCGATCTTCGGAATGTCATCCTCTTCCTCTGTATCTGCGTCTTCCGGAAATTCTTTTACCACCTCGTCCAGCATATCGCCCAGGCCGGTACGGTTTGCCGCTGAAATGGCAATCGGCTCGCCGATTCCCAGATTATAGAACTCGTAAACATCCATCATATATTTCTGAAGGCTGTCCACCTTATTTACCACAAGCACTACAGGCTTTTTGCTGCGGCGGAGCATATCTGCCACTTTCGCATCAGAATCCACCAGACCCTGCTGCACATCTGTAATAAAAACAATCACGTCCGCAGTGTCAATGGCGATCTGGGCCTGCTCTCTCATCTGAGATAAAATAATATCTCCGCTCTCCGGCTCAATTCCGCCTGTATCGATCATGGTAAAGGACTTATCCAGCCATGTTACATCTGCATAAATCCTGTCTCTTGTAACGCCCGGAGTATCTTTTACAATAGAAATCATCTCTCCGGCAAGCGCATTAAACAGCGTGGACTTACCCACATTAGGCCTGCCCACGATGGCTACTACTGGTTTGCTCATACATCTGTCTCCTTATCTGTTTATTATGATCCGGAGCATCCAGTACAGAAGCCACCAGATCTGCTCCGTTTTCATCTACAACTACAATTTCCGTTCCCAGCGCATCTTCCAGTTCCCGCACAGAAACATCATCAAGGAAAATATCCTCCCCGCTTCGAAGCATATTACAGGGGATCAGAAGCCTTTCTCCCAGATCCAGGCCTGCAAGCTGCTCTTTCAGATCAGTTCCTGTGATCAGTCCTGAAACTGTGATCAGCTCCCCGAAAAAGTTGTTGGTGATCACCTTTACACGAATCTTTATATTCGGATATTTTTCCTGTATCATTTTTACACACTTTTCCAGATACGGGCCTGCAAGCTTTCCTGTGGCAATGGTCATTTCCGCCGCTCTGTCATCTCCCGGACGGGCATCCACTGCGCTTCGCACCTCTGTTTCCAGAAGTCTCAGCATTCCCACTCCGTTTTCCAGCTGAAGATATCCGTCATAGCGCTCCTCTTCCGGAAGCTCCTGTTCCGCAAGGAGATACCACTCATCAGACGCATGTACAAAACGGATCCCATGCTCCCGGAACATTTTTTCCTGCCAGCGGTGAATCTGCTCCAGAACCTTTACCGCATCCTCTTTCTTAAAAGGCTCCAGAGGATACAGGCCCTGACGAAACTTTGAAAGCCCTACCGGAACCACAGACACACTCTGAAGCACAGGCGCATATGCAGAAAGCTTTTCCAGACTGAATTCCAGTTCTTTTCCATCATTAACACCCTTGCAGAGAACAATCTGACCGTTCATGGTAATCCCGGCCTCATAAAGCTGATCTGCCTTTAAAAGAGCCTCTCCTGCAAAGCGGTTATGAAGCATTTTGCAGCGAAGCTCAGGATTCATTGTCTGAAATGAAACATTAATGGGCTCCAGACGGTACTGAATGATCCGGTCAATATCCTTCTGGCTCATATTTGTCAGAGTCACATAATTTCCCTGAAGAAAAGAAAGCCTGGAATCGTCATCCTTAAAATAAAGAGTTTCTCTCATTCCCGGAGGCATCTGGTCAATAAAGCAGAAAATACAGCGGTTGGTACAGGAGCGGTACTCGTCCATAAGCCCGTTTTCAAACTCGATCCCCAGATCTTCCTCATATTCTTTTTCCACTTCCAGCTCCCACAGCTCGCCGTCTGCTTTTTCAATGAGAAGTGTCACAAATTCATCGTTCATCAGATAACGATAATCAAAAACATCCTCCACCGGAGTGTCATTTATAGCAGCCAGGATATCTCCCGGCTTAAGCTCCAGTTCCTGGGCAATACTTCCCGGCAGGACCCTGGAGATGATATGCTTCTTTTTTTTCATAAAATCCCTTTCTTCCGCCTGTACAGACACACCCTGTCGCCTGCTGTCCGTACTGTAAGCTGTAATCATCATAACAATTTTACACATAAAAAACAACTGCAAATTTTATATCACCCCGGCCTGCGCTGTCAAGTATAAAGAGCAGCCGCCTACACAGAAACAGCAGGAGCAGCCCTTCACCGGCAATATTCCACAGGGCATTTTCGCATTCTGCTGACCAAATCCCGGAACCCGCCTGGCAAAATACGCTCTTACCGGATCCACGGCAGACAGATCTGTTCATTCTTCTGCTCTGACTGAATCGCGTACATTTTTGTATACAATATGATTTTTACAGGCGAAAAACAATAAATTCCTTGACGGGCTTTGGGGCAAATGATATAAATGTATTATGGTTTTATTTTTTATAAACAAAATATAAACAAAACTCAGGAGGAAAATTATGCCGAATATAGAGTTACTTGAAAAATCCCTTCCGGTTGCGCCGATTCGTATTGCAGCCCTTTCCGGCTGCCAGGATCTTGCAAAGGAGGTTGACAAGAAACTTGTAAAATTCCGTAAAGAGCTGGTTGCCAAGAAAAAATCTGAGATTATTCCTCAGGGATACTGCGAACCATCCTTCCTTGTAGAATGTGAATGTGTACGCTTCGGCACCGGAGAAGGAAAAGGCTATATCAAAGAATCCGTCCGCGGAACAGACCTTTTTATTATGGTGGATGTTACAAATTACAGCGAAACGTACACTGTATGCGGTCACGAGAACCATATGTCCCCGGACAATCATTATCAGGACCTGAAAAGAATCATTTCCGCAGCTACAGGAAAGGCTCACAGAATCAATGTGATCATGCCGTTTCTGTATGAAGGACGTCAGCACCGCCGTTCCAAGAGAGAGTCCCTTGACTGCGCTCTGGCACTGAAAGAATTAAGCGATATGGGCGTATCCAACTTCATTACTTTTGACGCTCATGATCCCCGTGTACAGAACTCCATCCCGCTGAATGGATTTGACAACTTTTTCCCAACCTATCAGTTCCTGAAGGCGCTTGTAAAAAATGTTCCTGACTTCAAACTGGACAACGATCATCTGATGATCATCAGCCCGGACGAAGGCGCTATGTCAAGAGCGGTTTATTTCTCCAATATCCTTGGCGTAGACATGGGTATGTTCTATAAGAGAAGAGATTACTCTACTATCGTAAACGGAAAGAACCCAATCGTGGCACACGAGTTCCTTGGCGATTCTGTAGAAGGCAAGGACGTTGTTATTATCGACGATATGATCTCCTCCGGAGAGAGTATGCTGGATGTGGCAAAGCAGATCAAAGAGCGTCACGCAAAACGTGTGTTTATCTGCACTACATACGGACTGTTCACAGACGGACTGGCTAAATTCGATGAATATTATGAAAAAGGCTGGATCGATAAGGTTATCACCACAAACCTGAACTACCGTATTCCGGAGCTTCTTACCAAACCGTACTATGTAGAAGCAAATATGAGCAAATATCTTGCAAGTATTATCGATATTATCAATCATGATGTTTCTGTTGAAAAGGTACGCTCCAGCAACGAAAAGATCATGGATCTGATGACCAGAGTAAACGGACAGTAAATAATAGTTTCTGTCATCAAAAAAAGCACAGACTTCTGTGCTTTTTTTGTGCTTTTACTTATCATTCAGGACAGCATCTGTAAAAACGCTGCAGAATAAGGTTCTCCGGATGAACCCCTGTCTTACCGCTTTATTCCCAGAAACGCTCCCAGATTTCCTCTTTTTCCCTGAGAGGCCCTGTGAGAATAAAGGAACTCCGGATTGCAGCAGGTACAGAGATTCGGCATGGAAATATGTTCCGGAAGAATCCCTGCCCCAAGCAGGATCTGACGGTTTGCCTCCCAGAGATTCAGCTGATATTTCCCGTTTTCTTTTCTGTAAAAAATATCCTTCCATAATTCCCTGGAAAATGTTTTCTGAAATTCCAGGATCACATCTTCACTGACCTCATAGCAGTCCTGACAGATGGAAGGCCCTACAGCCGCATAAATATCCTCCGGGCGGGTCCCATAATGCTTCTGAAGCTCTTTTACCGTAACCGCCCCGATCCCTGTCGCAGTACCTCTCCATCCAGAATGAGAAAGGCCCACTGCCTTATGAACAGGATCTGCAAAATAAAGAGGCACACAGTCCGCATAAAAGGTTGCCAGTACAAGGCCCGGCACATTGGTTATCATTCCGTCTACATCCGTGTAAGGACGGGGCTTTGTGATTCCGTTTCCCCTGTCCTCAGCGGTTATCACACGGACATTGGCAGTGTGGGTCTGATCCGAGGTTACAATGTCCTCCGGCGAAAAGCCCAGGGCAGCAGAAATCCTGTTATAGTTTTCCCGCACAGCCTCCTCCTTATCGCCTCTTGTAAAGCTCAGATTCATAGAAGAATAAATCCCCTCACTGACTCCTCCAAGCCTGGTGCTGAACCCGTGTACAAAACCCGGAATTTTTTCAAACTCCGGCCAGGTAAGATAAGTCACTCCCTTATTTTTTCTGACATTCATATGAGGCATGTTTTCCTGATGCCATAGGATTTTCATAAAATCTCTCCTTTTTTATCCGCAGTAATCAAAAGCATTTTTTATCCACTGGATATTCTGTCCGTCAATAGCCACAACATCAAATCTGCAGGGCGTATCCTCCGGATACCCATAGCGTACAAGATAAAACAGAGAAGCCCGGCTGATCATTTTCTGCTTTTTATAATTTACCGCTGCCGATGCTCCGCCGCTGCCGGAAGTATGCCGGTACTTTACTTCCACAAAAACCAGATATCTTCCGTCTCTGGCGATCAGGTCTATTTCCCCTGATCTGCAGCGGAAATTCCGGGCTTTTATATACAATCCCTGTTGTTTTAAAAAAGCAGCCGCCTGTTTTTCATAACGACTGCCCAGCTCACGTTTATTGATCCTTCTCTCTCATTTCCTGTCTGTGTAGGTATCTTATGTAATTACTTCCCGAAAGAGCTTTTGCCTTTTCGTTTTTCTCTATACGAAATGAGTAATAAAGCTGGCTCTGTGGATAGGGGACGGCCCGTATTTTTTTAAGGCTTCTATATGCTCCGCAGAACCATATCCCTTATTGGAGGCAAATCCGTATTCCGGCAAAGCCGCATCATACTCTTCCATAAGCCTGTCCCTTGTAACCTTTGCCACAATGCTGGCTGCGGCAATAGAAGCGCTTTTGGCATCTCCCTTGATAATGGGAACCTGGGGGATTTCCACTGCCGGAATGGTCACTGCATCGTTGAGAAGAAGCTGCGGCCGTACAGAAAGCTTTTCGATTGCTTGGCGCATAGCCTCATAGGTTGCCTGAAGAATATTGATCTCATCAATGCGGGCAGGTCCTGCCATTCCAATTCCCACTGAAACTGCCTTCTCAAGAATCACCTCATAAAGCTCTTCCCGCTTTTTTGCAGTCAGCTTTTTGGAATCATTCAGGTAAAGAATCCCATGATCTTTTGGAAGGATCACAGCGCAGGCAACCACAGGGCCTGCAAGAGGTCCCCTTCCCACTTCGTCAATACCGCATAAATATCCCAGATGCTCATATTTATGTTCGTATTCCATCATGTGCTCCATACGTAAGAGCTCCTTTTCAAGAGCTGCTTCTTCTTTACGGCACTTCTCAATCAGCTTCCTTACTCCGCTTCTCTCATCCTCTGCATACAGCTGACAGAGAGCTTTCTTTTCCTCTAAAGAAGCAGAGGCAAACTCATTTTTTATCTCTGTGATCGTTTTCATCTTTTTTACTCCGCAGGCGCCCATTCCAGGGTAATACGGCCAAGCTTTCCGCTTCGGAAATCGTCAAAAAGAATCCCCGAAGCCTTGGCATAATCCAGCTCTTCCCCTTTTTTCAGGCAGCCTCTGGCTCTGGCAATTCCTTCCAGAACACCCAGGTTCTCCTCTTCTTCACTTACCTCATAACGGGCATTTAATACGCCCGGATATTTTTCTTTCAGATATCCGATCAAAGTCAGTGCAAGCTCTTCCATATTCAGAATATCGTCTTTGATAGAGCCGACAAAAGCCAGACGGATCCCTACCTCCTGATCCTCAAATTTCGGCCAGAGGATTCCCGGCGTATCAAGAAGCTCTACATTCTTATTCAGACGGATCCACTGTTTTCCCTTTGTAACACCGGGACGGTTTCCTGTTTTGGCGCAGGCCTTGCCTGCAAATGAATTAATAAATGTAGATTTTCCCACATTGGGGATTCCTGCCACCATAGCCCGGACAGGACGGTTTTTGATTCCGCGTTTTCTGTCTCTTTCTATTTTTTCTTTGCAGGCCTCCTGAATCACATTCTGGATATTTTTCATTCCTGCTCCGTTTCGGGAATCTACTTTTACCACATGAAAGCCTTTTCCCTGAAAATATTCTTTCCAGGCTTCATTCTGTCTTTCATCTGCCAGATCCGCTTTGTTCAGAAGGATCAGCCTGGACTTGTTCTGTCCCAGTCTGTCAATGTCCGGATTTCTGCTGGAAAGAGGAACTCTTGCGTCAACCAGCTCTATGATCAGGTCGATCAGCTTAAGATCTTCCTGCATCTGTCTTTTTGCCTTGGTCATATGACCAGGATACCACTGTACGTTCATATATTACCTAGCCTTTCAAAAATCCCACTTTTTCTATGGGCGAACAGAGGAACCAGAGCTTACCCACAATATAGCGTTTTTTTACTGTACCGATATCTGCATACCGGCTGTCCTCACTGTTGTTTCTGTTGTCTCCCAGTACAAAATATTCATTGGATTTCAGGCTCACGCCATTCTCTGCCAGTCCCGGATTCTGGATTTCCGGGTAGTCTGCCGCCTCGTCATATACTTCTCCGTCTATGTAGATCACGCCGTCCCGGATCTGAACAGTCTCTCCGGGCAGTCCTATAACACGACGGATATGAAGAGCTGCATCATCACTGGCATTTGTACGGAACACGATCAGATCTCCTCTCTGAGGAGAAGAAAATTTATATACTGCCTGATTCATAAAAAAGCGATCCCCCACTGCAAGAGTGGGCTCCATGGAGCTTTCCTGCATGGTAACGGTCTGAAACATTAATACCGCCACCAGGGCAGCGAATACAAGGGTAACGGCAAGCTCAAAGATCCAGCGCAGAGAATCCCGCACTTTTTTGTTTTCCAGCTTTGCTTTCAGCTCCAGAACCTTCGGATGCTCTTTCCAGTTTTTAATTTTTGCGATGTCCATATCTGATTTCTCCATGCACAAAACAAAATCAGAGCAACAACTGTTGAAAAAAGAGGGACAATAGCTGTCGTTATTGTCCCTGCTTTTTAAATCTCTGAAATTGTCATTATCTAACGCGCTCTTTAACCTTAGCAGCTTTACCAACGCGATCTCTCAGGTAGTTCAGTTTTGCACGGCGTACTTTACCGTAACGGATTACTTCTACCTTAACTACATGTGGGGAATGAAGCGGCCATGTTTTCTCAACGCCTACTCCGTTGGAGCTCTTTCTTACTGTGAAAGTCTCTCTTGTGCTTCCACCCTGTCTCTTCAGGACTGTTCCCTCGAAGATCTGGATTCTCTCACGGTTTCCCTCTTTGATCAGTGCGTGTACTCTTACAGTATCACCTGTGCGGAACTCCGGCACTTCTGCTTTTAACTGAGCAGCTTCAATGTTTCTGATAATGTCGTTCATGTTTTTCTCTCCTATTCTTCTGGATGTTCTTAATACATAAATTCTGTAACAGAGGACCATCTTTTTTACAACAGCTTAGATTATACTATAGTACCTCCGCCATTGCAAGCTTTTTTTATTTATATTTTCTCAGTTATCGCATACTGTATACATGTTCATTTAACACATTCGACTGACTGCAGCTTTCTGAAATTCTGTCAGGACATAGATCGCTGTTTTATTATAACCTCTTTCCTTTATCCCAAAGCCACATCCAGCACCATCATCAGCACAAAGCCCACCGCAAAGGCAATGGTTCCCACATTGCTGTGTTCTCCCTCATTTGCCTCCGGGATCAGTTCTTCCACAACCACATAGATCATGGCTCCTGCTGCAAAAGCAAGGAGATAGGGTAAAAGGGGCTGGATCTGCGATGCCAGAAGAAGTGTAACGCCTCCTGCAATGGGTTCCACAATACCTGAAGCCGCACCCCAGAGAAAGGCTTTCCCCCGGGAAATCCCCGCGCCTCTGAGAGGCATGGAAATAATGGCTCCCTCAGGGAAATTCTGAATGGCAATGCCAATTGCCAACGCAAAGGCTCCTGCCATGGTCACTGTATCATTTCCGGCCAGCACACCTGCAAATACCGCTCCGGCAGACAGCCCTTCCGGAATATTGTGAAGAGTTACCGCAAGGACAAGCATTGTTGTTTTTTTTAAAGCCACCTTCGGACCTTCAGACTCTTCACTGCCAAGATGAAGATGCGGTACCGCCTTATCCATCACAAGCAGAAATCCCACTCCCAGAAGCAGTCCCGCCGCTGCCGGGATAAAAGCAAACTTTCCCATTGACCCACTCATATCCATAGCCGGAATCAGAAGCGACCATACGGACGCCGCCACCATCACCCCTGACGCAAAGCCCAGAAAAGCCTTCTGAACCAGAGGATTCAGTTCCTTTTTCATAAACAGTACGCAGGCAGCTCCAAGAGTCGTTCCTACAAACGGAATCATCAGTCCAAAAAATACATTCATGTGCAATACCTTTCCTGATGTTTATATAGCTCCTTCCACAGAGTATTCCCTGTGCTCGCAGTACATAAACCATGTTATTGTTATTTTATGCCGCATCTGCAGTTCTTGTTCCGAAAACATACAGTCCCTGATTTTAGGAAGCCGGCTGTTTCTGTGATTTTTCCGCAGTTTTCTTCTCTGTGTTGTCTGCAGCGTTATTTTCAGCATCTGCTTCTGTCATCACCTTGTTCAGCTCTTCGATCATCTCATCATCTTTTAAACGGAATTTTACCTCCACACGCCTGGACGCGTCTTTATCTACATTTCCATTGGCATCCAGAACCGGATTGGCCATGGAATGACCATTGACTGTAAGATAATCCTGAAGCTGCTGGCTCTGATCCCCGCTAAGAAAATTGCCCTGAATGTCCAGAAGATACTGAGCCACTGCCAGAGAACGCTGCTGGGACAGATACAGGTTATAGCTGTAATCACCGTCTGTATCCGTATATCCGTCAATAATGATCTCTGCAAGATACTGCCTGTAATCTTCCTGAAGAAGAACTTTACAATAGATGGGAAGAACCTGCTCCAGCGCCTGCTTTCCTTCTTCTGTCAGTTCTGCTTCATCATAATCAAACAAAACGCTTGCCTCCAAAGTCAGAGCGCCTGTCTGTGTATCAATATCCACGTTGATATTATTTTTTGCAAATTCCTGTCTCAGAGCCTCGATCACATCAGCCTTTACTCCGATGATCTGGTCGATCTGGGCCTGCTGTTCCTTTAAAAGAGCTGTTTTTTCATCCAGATCCGCTTTCTGTGTGCTCAGTGTCGCCTCCTGATCCTTCAGCTTGGCTGCCAGCTCCGAAAGCAGCGTTTCCTGATCCTTCAGTTTTTCGTCCTGTGTTTTCAGCTGTTCGTTCTGATCCTTCAGTTGACCTTCCTTCTCATTCAGTTCATTTTGCTGGGCAAGGATCTCCAGAGTATACTCCTCCTGCAGAGCAATCTTTTCATCCCGTTCCTCAATACTTTCATTATAGCTTTTCTGTGCCTGAAACAGGGTCACGCACATGATCAGTACAAACAAAAGCAATACGCCTGCCATCATATCTGAATAAGAACGCCAGACATTAAATCCCCCGTCTTCTGATTTTCTTTTTTTGCGCATCTGTTTCTCCTTTTATCTGAATAAGCCGAATTTTCCTTTCTGTGCGTTTCTGGACAGCTCCCTTATATTTCCTGACATTTCTTCCAGAAGCTCCTGCTGCTGTTCTCCCTGCGCCTCCAGGATTTCTTTCAGCTGCTCCAGAGCTTCCGTCTGAGCGGTCTTTCCTGCGCTGAGGCGGATCTCCCCGTTATTTTTCGCCACAGAAATATCTGCAAGCAGTCTCCGGACCTGTTCCATGGTACGGTAGGATCTTTTCTGATATTCTGCAAACTCCTGCATTTTTGCGTCAAATGCCTCAACTACACGTTTATTGGCAGCGAGAACCTCTCCGCTTACTTTGCCGGCAGAAGACACTCTGTCCATACCCTGAGCCGCAGCTTCCACATATTTCTGCATGGTCTGATTGCAGGCTACCCAGAATTTGGCAGATGATGTTTCTGCTTCCTTGAGATAATCCGCAAGATGCTGGTAATCTGCCTGCTGCTGTTTTTGGATCAGCTGGTTATCCTGAACAATACGATTCGCTGTCTCAATATATTCTTTCTGAGAAGCGCCTGCATCCTCCATGATCTTTTTCATGATCTGCTCATGCTGCGCATAGGAATCGCTGAGCTGTCTGCTCATTGCCTGGTAAAGATTCGTAGTGTAGTTCACATTGTCTGCCTGAGCCTCTTTCAGCTGGGACAATGTTTTTCCAAACTCCGAAAACTGTACTCCGAAAGAATCGTTCATTTCCTTTAAAAATACATTCAGGATCTCCCGTATCGCGTCTTCCTGGCACCGGGTAACAGAAGATACCAGCGTATCCAGAGAATCATTCATTTTTTTGAAGGTAGGAGTGATCACTTTCTCAAAGCTGTCCGCCATCTGTACGGAAAACTGTTCTGCCATCTGGTTCATGGCTGCTGTCTGGATCTTCTGGCTGGAGATCAGAAGATTTCTTGACTCATTTTCTGCGGAAGGCATTACATGACTGTGAAACTTTGCCAGAAATGCCTGCAGGGCCTCTGCCATGGAAGAGTACTCGATCTTCATTCCATAGGTATAGACAATGGACAGAGAAATACCATAAATAGACGTAAGAAAGGCGACCTTGATGCCGTCTACAAGAGAGGCCACCGAAGTTGTCATAGCCTCATAATTGGAGGGCTCAAAATTTTTAAGTCCCCACACCAGTCCCACAAAGGTTCCCAGGATACCAAGGCTTGTAAAAATATCCGGCACCATTTCCAGAAGTCGTTTATGTATGTGATTATCCAGTTCCTCTTCATTAAGATATTCTTCAATATCATCAATGCCCTCTTCACTTTTCAGAACACCGTCTGTAAAGGAATTCATTGTTCCGTCAAGATACGGATGATGAAAAATGCCATTCAGTGTTTCTACCTGATCTGTTCCGATCCTTCCCGGTTTGCGGAAAAGGTTTCCCAACTCTGCGGCTGCATTCTCAAGCGATTGAGTAAGATGGTTCATCCGGAACATGCCTCCGAACATTCCCACAACATAAATTGCCACCATAACGCCAAGAAAGATAAAATTATAAACCATAACGCTGACCGCGCCCTGTCCCACATACAGGGTCATGGCTACCGCGGCTGCCAGTACCGCAAGAAACAAAACAACATTTACAATTTTTTTCCTCATAGTAAGCCTCCTCATTGGTTATTATCTTAGGCTCCGCCTTGTACAGCGGGCAAATAAACGCACAATTTACCCTTTTTTCCATAATATCATATCATATGCGCCAGTACAAGCTGTAATATTCAGCTAACTATGGCAAACTCCGGATTATCATTACTGTTCACCACCTTCACAGCAACGGATCATCTCCTGTTTTCTGCCACGGCCAAAAACAGGCTGCCGCGAAATCATTCACGGCAGCCCGGGCTTTTATGCATATAATTTATCTTCTTCTATAAGGATTTCCCGTCCGTCTTTTACTTCCACAACATTAATGCTGCAGTTAGGCGGAACGCAGCCATGCCAGAAATCTTCCGGATCATGGTAGATGTTCTGAAGCAGCGCCCGTATGGCACAGCCATGAGAAGAGATCAGAATCGTTTTGTCCTGCAGATCAGGAGCTGTTGTGATCTCCTTCCAGAACTCCTCTGTTCTTTTCAGAATATCTGAAATATTTTCCCCCTTTTCCGGCCGGATAAAATTCTTCGGATCTGTAAAAAAGGTCTTCATTTCCTCACTGAGGATAGTTCCGTTTTCATCCTTAAACCTGGAACCCTCCAGAACACCAAAATTAATCTCCTGGATTCTCGGCTCCACAATAACCGGAATCTGTTTGGCCCGTTCCCCGAGAACAAGCTCTGCAGTCTGCCTTGTTCTTGTAAGAGGACTGGTAAAGCAGAGATCAAAGGGAACCTCCTTCAATGCCCTGCCTACTTTGGCGGCAAGAGAAATCCCCTCTTCTGCAAGAGGGATATCCACACATCCCTGAACCTTGCCTAAACGGTTCCATTCTGTTTTTCCATGTCTCAGAATATAAAGCTTCATCAGCTTCTCAGCTCGATTCCAAGGTCTGTAAGACCATTAAGGATTTTTTTCATAGCTGCTGTGATCTCAGCCTCTTCCAGAGTTTTATCATGGTCGCGGAATACAACAGAATACGCCATAGACTTATAGCCTTCCTTGATCTGGGCCCCCTCATAAATATCAAAGAGCTCATAGGATTCCAGGATCTTTCCGCCTCTCTGGTCCAGAACCGCTTCAATCTGGCCTGCGAGAACATCCTTTGGTACAACCATACTTAAATCACGGGTAACTGCCGGATATTTTGCAATTCCTGTGAATTTATGAGAAAATCCGGCAAATTCCAGAATATCCATAATATCGATCACTGCAACATAGGCTTTTTCTCCGATATTGTAATTATCTGCAACGATCGGATGAACCTCTCCAAGATAACCTACGGTCTTTCCTTCATAAATGATATTTGCCTGTCTTCCCGGATGGAGGTACGGTTTATTGCTGTCCGGTGTATAGGAGACTTTTTTCTTCATGCCTGCCTTTTCAAAGAACTCTTCGCAGACACCTTTCATATCAAAGAAATCGCCTGCTCCGTACATACCAAGAGTAAAATGAACTCTCTCGTCAGGAAGCTCTGTAAGAGGCAGAGATTTCGGAAGATAAACCTTTCCGATCTCATAAAGACGTACATCTTTATTTCTTCTGTTATAATTTGTTCCGAGAGAAGAAAGCATTCCATGCAGAGTTGTAGTACGCATGATGCTGTAGTCTTCCCCAAGAGGGTTGCTGATGGTAATTACCTTTCTCAGCTCACTGTCCTCAGAGATACGCAGCCTGTCAAACACCTTAGGACTTTCAAAGGAGTAGCTCATTGCTTCAGAGAATCCGCAGTATTCTGCAATGTCCCTTGCAATCTGCTCAATTCTCAGCTTAAAAGGAAGACGGCCTGTGGTAGCTTCCCCTGTAGGAAGAGTGGTTGGAATCTTATCATAGCCGAAGAATCTTGCCACTTCCTCTGCCACATCTGCCATACAGTGAATATCCTGACGGAAGGTAGGAGCCACGATCTCATTTGTTTCCGGATCAAGAGTCAGCTCCACTCTGCCAAGGTATTCCAGCATTTCTTCTTTTGTAAGGTCTGTACCAAGAAGCCCATTGATCTTTTCCGGCTCAAAAGGCACTCTGGACGGTTCTCTTGTTTCACTGCACACATCTGCCATGCCGCCCACAACCTCACCTGCGCCAAGCTCTTCCATCAGCTGACACGCGCGGTCAATGGCTGCCTGAGCATTATTGGGGTCAAGACCTTTTTCAAACTTGCCGGATGCATCCGTACGAAGGCCGATTCTCTTGGAAGACAGACGGATGTTTGTACCGTCAAAGCATGCTGCTTCAAAAAGCACTGTTTTTACCTGATCTGTGATCATGGAGTTTTCGCCGCCCATGATTCCCGCAATGCCTACCGGCTTTTTGCCGTCGCAGATCATCAGGACGTTTTCATCCATGATACGTTCCTGTCCGTCCAGAGTTACAAATTTTTCTCCGTTTTCTGCTCTGCGGACAATGATCTCATTTCCTTCGATCAGATCCAGATCATATGCGTGCATGGGCTGTCCGTATTCTTCCATTACATAATTTGTAATATCAACCAGGTTATTGATCGGACGGATTCCATTGGCAGCCAGGCATCTCTGCATCCATTTCGGAGAAGGACCGATTTTTACATTTTTTACTACCCTTGCGGTATAACGGGGACAAAGAGACGGATCCTCTACTGTCACCTTAATGTAATCAGAAACGTCCTCATTATTTCCTGTAGCTTTTACAACAGGAGGACAGAATTTTTTGTTAAAGGTCGCTGCTGCCTCTCTGGCAATACCCAGAACGCCATAGCAGTCTACACGGTTGGATGTGATCTCGTATTCAAAAACAACATCGTCAAGTCCAAGCTCTTTGATGGCGCTTTCGCCTACCGGGGCATCCTCCGGAAAAATATAGATTCCGTATTCCGGAGCTTCCGGATACATTTCTCTTGTGCTTCCCAGCTCCTCAATAGAGCACATCATGCCAAAAGACTCTACCCCGCGGAGCTTGCCTTTTTTGATCTTTACGCCGCCTGGAGTTTTTTTGCCGTCATGGCCTCCTGCCACACGGCCGCCGTCCAGAACTACCGGAACCTTGTCTCCTTCTTTTACATTGGGAGCTCCGGTTACGATCTGTACGGTTTCTGTTCCCACATTCACCTGACAGATAATAAGCTTATCTGCGTCCGGGTGTCTTTCTATTTTTTCAATCTGTCCGATTACGATTTTTTCCAGATCTGCATCCAGCTTTTCAAAGCCCTCAACCTTTGTTCCTGACAAGGTCATGGCATCTGTATATTCCTGAGCTGTCACATCCAGATCCGGCACATACATTTTAATCCAGGACATTGATGTATTCATGTTTATATCCACCTTTCTTGTTGTTTATAGATAAAATTCGTAAAAGCAAATACTCGCTTCGCTCCTGCTTCCTTTCGGTTGTATCGGAAAATCAATGAAGTTCCCCGATACAGGATTGAAGAGACCGCAAAGATAAATATCCTTTCGTATGTTTAATCTTTACTAGAACTGCTTCAGGAAGCGGATATCGTTTTCGTAAAGGAGTCTCATATCGTCGATCTCATATTTCAGAAGCGCGATTCTCTCAAGACCCACACCGAAAGCAAAGCCTGTATACTCCTCCGGATCAATGCCGCACATACGAAGAACGTTTGGATGAACGGTTCCGCAGCCCAGAATCTCGATCCATCCGGAGCCTTTACAGAAACGGCAGCCTTTTCCGCCGCATTTAAAACAGGATACGTCCACCTCTGCGCTTGGCTCTGTAAACGGGAAATGATGAGGACGGAATTTTGTTTTTGTTTCCGGTCCGAACAATTCTCTTGCAAACTCCTGAAGAGTTCCTTTCAGATCTGCAAAAGTAATATTTTTGTCAATTACAAGGCCCTCGATCTGATGGAAGGACGGAGAATGGGTAGCGTCTACCTCATCAGAACGGAACACTCGTCCAGGAGCGATCATGCGGATTGGCAGCTTGCCTTCCTCCATGGTACGGGCCTGTACCGGAGATGTCTGAGAACGAAGCAGAATGGAGCTGTTAATAAAAAATGTATCCTGCTCATCTCTTGCCGGATGGTCCTCCGGAATGTTCAGCTTGGTAAAGTTATAGTCTGCATACTCTACCTCAGGACCTTCCACTACCTCATAGCCCATTCCGATAAAGATTCTTTCCACTTCCTCCAGGGCAATGGTATTTGGATGACGGTGTCCGATCATTGACTTCTTCGCAGGAAGGGTTACGTCAATAACCTCTGCTTTCATTTTTGCTTCACGGGCAGCTTCCTCCAGTTTCTTTCTGGAAGCTTCCAGAAGCTCCTCGATTTTTGCTCTTGTCTCATTTACCAGCTGTCCTACTTTCGGACGGTCTTCCGGAGCAACATCCTTCATACTCTTTAAAATAGCTGTCAGCTCACCTTTTTTACCAAGGTAAGCTACCTTTACTTCATTGAGTTTGTCAGGACCTTCAGCTTCTTCAATACGTTTTCTGGCTGCTTCTGCCAGTTCCTGAAGTTTTTCCTTCATATCCATGGTTGTATTCTCCTTTTTTCTTATTTCATTTCATATTTGCACCTGCCGGATAAATCTGCAGTATCATTGATAAAGTCGATTACTCTGCGCTTATGCACTCCCGTAATCGCCAGCAATTCGCAATCCGGGCTTTTGTCCTGCCTGCTCATTCCTGTCAGCCCGTCCAATGTGCACAGTCTCCTGCATGCAGGCATGCGTAAACTGTGCCCGCTGTCCGGAACTTTATTTTGTATATGAGAATATTACGGAAGTAATTTCTCCATATACAAAAAACCGCCCCTCAAAAGAGGGACGGAATATCCGCGGTACCACCCTGTTTCCTGCATGTACATACAGGCGCTCAAAGTATCTGCTTAACGCGCAGCTACGTCATTTCCTACTGCCTCCGGGGTTCAGAAATGCAGCTCCGGCGGGAAACTGAGGAACTGTCTGAACTTAAAGAAGCTTGCAGCCGGTGACTTCTTCTCTCTGAAAGAAAACAACTCCCTATAACGCCTTCAACGCTTTTATATCTTTGTTTACTATGCCACAGAAAATTTTTCCTGTCAAGATTTTTCCGTTATTTTTTTAGTTCCTGTCTATTTCTTTTTTCCGCTCCAGCTTCCATTCCCTGCGTTTTCTTGCGATCAGCTGCCAGAAAGACAGCTTTGCCTGGCGGAACTGACTTTCAAAGTATGCGTTGATCTCTGCTCCGTACAAAAGAAGGTTCATACAGAAATACAGCCATACCATAACCAGGATCAAAGTGGAAAGGCTTCCATACATGATACTGAAATCCGGAAAAAATGTAAAATACAGAGAAAACAGATACGAAAACACAGACCATGCCACAGCTGTCAGAAAAGCTCCCGGAACCTGGCTTTTCAGGGATGCCCTTCTGTTTGGCAGATACCGGTACAGCACCAGAAAAACAAGAAACAGCATCACAAAGACCAGAAAGGTTTTTGCCCCCAGAATCCTGCCGATCACATTTCCCAGAAACGGAACATATCCGGAAATCAGAACATGGATCCTGTTTCCCATAACCAGAAGCAAAAGACTGGCGATCAGGGCAAGTACAAACAGAAACATATAGAACATGGAGTAGATTCTGTTTACCAGCCAGTTTCGTGTTTCTTTTACATGGTAAATGGTGTTCAGGCCATTGATCAGAGCCTGCATGCCCTTTCCCGAGGACCAGAGGGCCACCAGAGCAGACAGAGGCAGCACGGCCGCGCTTTTTGAAAAAACCTCTGCCACAATATTTAAAACAAATCCCTGCAGATTTTCCGGTACAACACTCATAATTGCCTGACGTACTTCCCGGTAGGTCAGAGGTGTATACTGCACGATCGCGGTCAGGAACAAAACAAAAGGGATAAAAGACATGATCAGAAAGTACGCTGCCTGAGCCGCATATGCGCTGACATGATCTTTTCTCATTCTCTCCATAAAGCCCAGAGCCAGATGAAGAGCTCCCTTATCATTCTTCTTTTCCATAATTACTTCTCCCGTTATCCAGCTTACGACGGTTTATTTTCTGTCCAGTGTCTGAAGTCAGATACGTCTTTTATTATGATACCATGAAAATATTCCTGTGACAAGCACATGAGCGGAGGCGTTTCTAGCCCCCAATCTGCAATATTTCAATATCTTTAAAAAAATACTCAAGAATCTCCTGACAGGTATATCCCTGTTCCGCCATTCTGTCCGCTCCTGTCTGACTCATTCCCACCCCGTGACCATAGCCGCCGCCTGTGAGAACCACAGAATTTCCCGGCTTTGCGCTGATATCAAAATAGGCGCTTGGGAGAAGCTCGCTTCCCTGCACCTGAGTCCCGTCCTTTTCTGTGATCATACTTCCCTTTGGGGACAGAAACTGACGGATATCATACTCGGTCTCAACCAGAAAATCTCCGTTTTCTGTATTTACCTGAAGCCCGGTTACAGCGCCGCTCTGATTTATTCTGGAAACAGAAACACCGAGAAGCTTTCCTGAAGCTCCCTGGATTTCCTGTACGCGCCTTTCCAGCGTTTCCCAAAGGATCTCTGTCTCCCACTGGCTCCACGGTTCTTCCGAATCAAAACCACAGTCAACGCTTTTCAGATAAGGCGCGGGTTCCTCCGCTCCCCATATCTCGTCTGTACTGGTGACGCCGGAAGAAGTTGAAAAATAATATGCCTGAACAGGCTTTCCATTCTGACAGAGAATTTTTCCTTCTGTGTCCCTGACCGCCTCTGATGTTGCCTGCTGAGGAGCGATATTCTGGTATACCTGATAGTTTACACTGTCATCTACGTCTGCTCCGTACTTTGAAAGTCGTCCTTCCTGCATCTGTTTCCACGCATAGGTCCTGGCGCATACCGCCTGAGCTTTCAAAGCTTCCTTATGATAGCCGGAAGGCATTTCACTTGGCACCACTGCTTCCAGATACGTTTCCAGAGGCAGCTCATTGATCACAGTAAATCCCTGATCGGTCCTCTGTATCTCCAGACTTCCCTGATAAACAGGATTTCCGCACTGCCTTTGTATTGATGTAAGCTGAATCCCATTTTCATGAGCCGGTATCACCACAGGTTCCTCTGAAGCCGCCATATTTTCAAAGCTGCAGACAATCTCTTTTCCATCACGCAAAGCAGTTACCCGAGGATGAAAATACGACTGATAATCTGTTGTCATAAGAAGAACCCGTATGTTTCCGGCTTCTTTCATCCCGTCCTCAGTATCTGATTCCTCTGTTACAGAACCTCCGTTTCCGGCTTTTTCCTCCCGTGTCTCCACTTTCCCGGCGCCTTTGTTTTTTCCCGCACTCGGTACTTTTTCTTTCCCGGCTCCGGAGAACTCTCCTGTGCTTTGTATTTCAGATTCAAAGCTCTCCTGATACTCTGTATTCTGTGCCGGTTCTTTTACAGTCTCTCTTTCAGACCGACTCTGCTGCTCTGCCACTTTTATGTATTCCTGTTTTTCTCTCAGCCGCGATTCTGCCGCCCTGTTTAACAGCATCATCCACGAAAAAAGAAGCAGGAATAAAATCTGATATCTAAAAAAAATTCTGGTTTTCCTCATATTACCATTGTATGAGAAAAACCAGAAAAATATGTTTAATCTCTTACTGAAAAACGATAAACGGTTTCAGAATAATAACGTTCTCCTTTTTCCAGAACCGGTGAGTGGAACTCTTCAACATTTACAGCATTGGGCTCTACCTGTGTTTCCAGACAGAAACCATCTCTTTTGTCATAGGTATGTCCGTTTTTGCCAGCCTCCTGTTCCACAAAATTTCCTGCATAAAACTGAACACAGGGGCAGTCGCTGAGAACCTCCATTACAATTCCTGTTTTTTCACAGCGGGCGCAGGCAATTTCCCTGATCTCTGCCTGAGTATATCCGTCTGTCACATAATTATGGTCAAATCCTCCTGTAAATTTCAGCTGTTCAAATTCTGCCTCAATATCTTTTCCAATCTGTTTTTCTTTTCGGAAATCCATAGGTGTTCCATCTACCGGAACATTTTCTCCCAGAGGGATAGAGTCTTCTCTCACCGGTGTGTAGGACTGAGCGTGGATGGTCAGATACTGATCCAGAACATTTCCACTTCCCTCGCCTGCAAGATTAAAGTAAGAATGATTTGTCATATTGGCAACCGTTGTTTTATCGCATACACCTGTGTAAACAATACGCACAGCATTCTTTTCTGTAAATTCATATGTAACACTGACATCAAATTCTCCGGGGAATCCGTTTTCTCCATCCGGACTGATCCTGGAAAACGTCACACTGTTATTTTCCTGATCTATGTGCTTTGCCGTCCAGAGTTTTTTTTCAAAACCGTCCGGGCCGCTGTGAAGATTGTTATTTCCTTCGTTCTGAGCAAGAATTACTTCCTGACCATCCAGCTTAAAGCGTCCGCCCTCTATTCTGTTTCCGCTTCGTCCGATACATGCGCCGAAAAAGCATCCGTTTTTCATATAGCCTTCCAGTGTATCGTATCCCAGAACCACATCCGTCAGGTTCCCCTGACAGTCAGGCACGCAGATCTTTGTGATCACAGCTCCAAATGAAAGCACCTCTGCATAAGCTCCCGAAGCATTCTCCAGATGAAAACTTTTTACTTCCTCGCCGGACGGCAGTGTTCCAAAACTTCTTTCTGTTACCATGTCTTTTCCTCCCGCAATACCATGTATTTTTTTTTCCTTCAATGTCTGCCAGAACATCATGGAATCATTTTTATAAATAAAAAAGAGCCCTGTATATGGCTCGCTTTTTACAGAAAGTCCCGGAATGCCGTTCCCTTCCTTTTGACGCCTAGCCGAAGCCAGGTGGGTGTCCTCAACAGATGATCTGCCTACCACAACGAGAGGTCTGACATCACGATCTGCGATGTTGGAGTCCCTTCATGTCAATGTAGGTTCAAAATAAAAAGGGGCCTCGCACATTCCAGGATTTCTCTTTTCTGTTATTACTATTGTACCCTATTATATGTATTTTTTCAACATATTATTTGTAATGTGAATAATAAAATTTATATAAAATGTCACGGTTCAGTTCGCTCCGCCTCAGATTCCGAGGATTTTTCTTACGGCTTCAGGCATGTCCTCCGGAGCCACAACTGTATCATGAAGCACCGGCGCTGTACGGATCTCTTCCACTGCTGCCGGAAGTCTGACTCCACTGAGCGCAGACAGCGCGTCACAGAGCGCAAAATCATCCAGTCCCTCATATCTGTCAGAAATAGCAGTAATTACACTTCTTGCAAATTTATACGGGCTTGCTGTAGAGGCGATCACAACAGGAGTGGCATCCTCTGTTTCCCGAAGGTATTTCTGGTATACTCCTGCTGCCACTGCAGTATGAGGATCGATCACATAATCACTGCCATACCAGGTAGCGCTGATGGCTTCTCTCGTTTCTCCCTCGCTGCAGTAATTTCCGTAAAAATCTTCCAGTCCCTTTTTCATTTCTTCGGTGATCGTATATTCTCCGCCTTCGCTCAGAGATCTCATAAGCTCCGCACACGCCTGGGAATCCTCTCCGGTAAGACGGTAGATCAGACGTTCCAGGTTACTGGAGATCAGAATATCCATGGAAGGGGAAGCGGTCAGTATAAACTCACGTTTTCTGTCATAGGTTCCTGTCCGGAAGAAATCATAGAGAACCTTGTTTTCATTGGAAGCACAGATCAGTTTATGAATCGGCAGTCCCATCTGCTTTGCATAATAAGCAGCAAGGATATTTCCAAAGTTTCCGGTAGGAACTGTAATATTGATTTTTTCACCGGTATTGATCTCTCCTGCTTTTACCAGTTTTGCATACGCATAAACATAGTATACGATCTGAGGTACAAGACGGCCGATATTAATGGAATTGGCTGAGGAAAACTGAAAACCGTTTCTGTCAAGCTCTGCTGCCAGCTCCGGATCATTAAACATTTTCTTAACCGCACTCTGAGCATCGTCAAAGTTTCCTGTGATTCCTACCACTGAGGTGTTTTTACCTTTTTGTGTGACCATCTGTTTTTCCTGAATGGCGCTGACACCGTTTTTAGGATAAAAAACAATGATCCTTGTTCCGGGAACATCCGCAAATCCGGCCATTGCAGCCTTTCCTGTATCTCCTGAGGTTGCAGTGAGAATTACGATCTCATTTTTTACATGATTCTTCCTGGCTGCAGTTGTCATCAGATGAGGAAGAATAGAAAGCGCCATATCTTTAAACGCAATGGTAGAACCATGGAACAGTTCCAGGAAATATACTCCTCCTGCTTTTTTTACAGGAGCAATCTCCTCTGTATCAAATTTGGAATCATAAGCTCTGGCAATACAGTCTTTCAGCTCTTCTTCTGTAAAATCTGTAAGAAAACGGCTCATAACCTCATAGGCTGTTTCCTGATAGGTCATTTCTGAAAGACGGTCCATAGGTACGTCAAGCTTTGGAATGGACGTAGGAACAAACAGACCTCCATCCTCTGAAAGCCCCTTTAAAATTGCCATGGAGGCTGTTACTGTTTCTTCTTTTTTACCTCTGGTACTTTTATATAATACCTGCATTGTCGTTCCTGCCTTTCTTCTGTTATGATTTATTTTTGCACCATTGTATCATGAACTTTAGCAAAATACCATAGTAAAATCACAAAAAGACACAGAAAACCCCGCGGAGCTTTTCCGCAGGGCCTGTATTTCATTTTTATTCTGCTTTTACCATCTGAACCAGATCGGAATCTGATTTCTTATTCTTTTTGTTCTTTTTATTTTTTTCGGACTTTTCCGTGTTCTGTTTTTCGGAGGATTTTTTATCTGCCGGCGCTTCCTCCGGATAGGTATAAAATTCATGGACGCCGTGTTTAAACAGTTTTACAAGATCTTTTTCAAACCAGGCAATGTTGTGTTTTTCCGCTGCCGATTTCTGGATGAAAAACAGCGCTCCCTGAGAATAATCCGTACCCTCCAGTGCCTGTCTGACCGCTTCTTTTGTTTCCTCTGTAACTGTAACCTCATTGATACGTCCGTCTGCCACAGGCGAAAACTGAGGTACCCCATTATCGTACTCCCAGATCACATCGGTTACAGTATCCGGAAACTCCGGATGCTTCACCCGGTTCATGATCACATTGGCAACCAGTACACGGCCTTTGATATCTTCGGTCCCTGCCTCTGCCTCCACGATCTGCAGAAGATTCTGATAATCCTCATCTGACATCATAGTTGCAGAGGATGACATGGATACCATTCTGGAATCAAAATCATTAACAGCAGCAGCCATAGATTCACTGAGATCAATTCCCTCTGCGCTTTTTCCAACTCTCTGAACTCTCTGCCCTACCACAACGTGTTCACAGGAGGTTCCGATCCGGTATATGTCAGAGCCTTCTGCCGGAGTTGCACTGAGTCCGGAAACTACTCCTGCTATTCCTGTAGGAAGTTCATAATCTGTACCTTCAGAAAAATCATATGTACTTTCTGCTTCGGAAGCAGCGTAAACTTTATGCTCCCGGTCACTGCCTGTCACTATGCCGCCTGCCAGGACTCCTACCGCTGCCAGAGCACATACACTCAGCGAAAGAAACCCGTGTACCGATGCATTTCCTGTTGTTTTGTTCCCTTTCTGTAATTCATGATTTTGTGATACTTTCCTGTTCCTCATAACTTTACTTTCCTTGCATTTTTATTATGTCATCTTTTATTTCTTTTGTAACATTTTCGTAATGCATAGGAAAATTATATTTAATATCAGCTCATATGTCAAGCTATATTTTTTGTTTTTATACTATTTCACCAATTGTACCAAGTCGCTAGCGCGACGGCTAGTCCTAAGTACGTGGTTCTATTACTTTTTTCAAAGAAATCAGTTTTCCTCAAAATAAAAGTAGCAGTTTTTTTATATATGTTTTATTGTTGAATCACCACAAGACAACCTAAAACAATACAAAAAAACTGCTATGCTTATGTTATCATGGATTTTTAAACTCAACAAGTACATATTTTACTTTTTTATCCGTCCACCGCCTGTTTTGAAATATCCTGACTCTAAATCAATCTTATTTCATTTACAGGAGGTTCCTTATGGACAAATATTTATCTTCTTTCAGGGAGATGGTCTCCCTGCGCGGTCTTACTGACCACACCATTGCTTCGTATTCTACCTATATCTCCGCTTATCTGCAGTACCTTTCCGACAACGGCCCCACTGCACCGGAAGATGCATCATGGCAGCAGATGCGGGACTTTATCTTTTGGGTCCAGAACACAAGAAATCTTTCTGACCGTACGATAAATGCCTGCATCTCACAGCTGAGATTTTTTACACTTTATGTCCTCCATAAGCCCTGGGACCCCTATCAGCTCCCTTTCAGAAAATTTGACTCTTATACCCCTTTTATCCCTTCACGTGAAGAAATGAAAACATTCCTGTTTTCCATTTCTGACATAAAGTTTAAGGCCATACTCTGCCTTATGTTTTCTTCCGGGCTGCGGGTGGGCGAGGTACGTCATCTGAAATGCTCTGACATTGAACATTCCAGAAAACGTATTCATATACGTGCTTCCAAGAACCGCTCTGACCGTTACGTGCCTCTTTCTGATAACGTCTGGGAACTCATCCTCCGGTACTGGTATTCATTTCCGGCTGGTTCCCGGCCGAAAGACTGGCTCTTTCCACAGAAGAAAAAACCGGACAGACCCATCGATCACCAGCGTATCCCCAGCTTTATCCTTGCACACGAAAAAGAACTCGGATGGGAGCACCGTTTTACCTGTCACACATTCCGCCATGCTTTTGCCACCTACCATTATGAAGACGGAACCGACCTGCTCACTTTGAAAGCGCTCATGGGACACCGGTCTGTTTCTTCCACGGTTATATACGTACATCTGGCATCAAATGCTCTGATGGCTTCTTCCAATCCTTTTGACAGAATGGCAGGTGGGTTTTATGAGTGATCTCAAAATCCAGAAGATCTGGCAGTGTTCTTTTGACTCTTTTCTTTCTTCCGGGCACCCTGTTTCTGACATCCAGAAAAAAGTCTCCCACGCTGTCATGCGTTGTAAATCCGGCGCTCTCGGAGCCAATGCCTGCCAATGTACCGAGTGCGGCCATACGGAATTCCACAATAATTCCTGCCGTAACCGGAACTGCCCAAACTGCCAGGCTGTCTTAAAAGAAATATGGGTGGATAAACGCCGGGAGGAAGTCATTGATGCACCGTATTTTCATGTGGTCTTCACCCTGCCCCATGAGTTAAACCCGCTTATTTATTGTAACCAGAAGCTTCTGTACGGGCTTTTTCACAGATGCTGTGCCGAAACACTTCTTGAATTATCTTACGATAAGAAGTATCTCGGTGCGACACCCGGCATCATACAGGTGCTCCATACATGGAACCAGGAGATCGGCTACCATGTGCATATGCACTGTATTGTTTCTGGTGGCGGCCTCACATATGACAAGAAGATACGCAGGTCAAAAAACAAGTTTTTCATTCCTGTCGGGGTACTCCGGGATAAATTTAAAGGGAAATATCTTTCCCAGCTTGATTCCATGTACCGGAAAGGACAGATCGTTCTCTCTTCTTCCTGTGAAAAACTCCGGAATTCCTATGAGTGGAAGGAGTTCAAAAATAATCTTTACGGCAAAGACTGGTGCCCTTACATAAAAGAAACTTTTAACGGATTTGGCAATGCGCTCGAATACCTTGGACGGTATACCCATAAAATCGCCATCTCCAACAACCGTATCCTTTCCGTCACGGAAAAGGAAGTCACATTCTCCGCCAGGGGAAAAAAGCCCGGCGAGTCCAGGCGCCAGATCACTCTGGAGCATACAGAATTCATTCGGAGATACCTGATGCATGTGCTTCCATCCGGTTTTCAGAAGATCCGTTATTATGGTTTCCTGAACAACCGGATGAAGAGAAAAAATCTGAAACTCATTTTTACTCTGCAGGGACACCAGCGTTTTAAAAGACGGTTTACAGAGATGTCCATGTCTGAGCTTTTAAAGGCTGTGTGGGACTTTGATATTTCTATCTGCCCGGATTGTGGACATAGTTCCATGAAACAGCTGGGAAGGTGTTATGCACCATCCTGATCATCCTGACTTCTTATATTGTTTTGAAAAAGCCTGCCAACGGGAGGCTTTGAAAGTATGCCCTGCAATGTTTTACATCACAAAAATCAGCGTGTTTTCAGCTGATTTCTCATCATCTTCGACGATTTTGGCCATCTGGGAACAATACAATCCCCATATAAGAACTGGCTAAAATACCGCGACTGGGTACAATATGAAAGAATCACATTCAGAGCAGTTCCGATTTATTGCAGAACTGCTCTTTTTGTCAACTCTGAATCTGATACTTTCCTAATGAATTATATCACATGAATTCCATGAATTTTCATGATTTTTTCATGTAGTAAAAATTATTTTTTAAGAAAAAATTACATTTTCTAAACTCATTATAAGTACATCTGATGACTTCGTCAACCATTTTACATCGACTGGTTCCGACAGTAAAAAAGTCTCTTATTCTTTCTTTTTTATGTGTAATTTCGTTTCCCGGACCTAAAAAATGTGGTTTTGTATTTTCTGATATATTTGCAGTTTCTTTTTATATTTTTCATATTTTTAAAAAGTTTTCGTAGAAATTACCTGATAATTATGATATGATAAAAACATATAAAAAGCGTGTTCAGAAGGGAGGATTCCATATGAGTAAACGTATTATTACCATCAACCGCATGTACGGAAGCGGAGGCCGGGTACTTGGAAAAGCGCTGGCAGAAAAGCTCGGCTATGCATTTTATGACAAAGAACTGATCGAGCTTGCAGGAAAAGAGAAGCAGATTCCTTTTCATGAGCTTGCAAAAGTAGACGAAAAAAAGCCCCATCAGTGGCGCTTTTCCGGAGATCATGATGTTCAGATTACCCCTGACTTCTACACCGTTCCCATGAATGACGTTCTCTATGAAGCCCAGAGAGATATCATTCTTTCTCTGGCAGAAAAGGGCAGCTGCGTGATCGTGGGACGCTGCGCCAACCAGATCCTGAAAGGCCGTTCTCTCAGTGTTTTTATTCATGCACCCTTTGATCTCCGGGTCAGAAATGTACAGGCACGGACCGGAAGAGAAGAACGCAGCGCACGAAAAATGGTAAAGCGTACAGACAAAGAACGCCGGGCCTATTATGAATTTTTTACGGACGCCAAATGGACAGACCTCAGCCAGTACGATCTGTGTATTGACAGCAGCCGGTTTACTCAGGATCAGATTCTGGAAATTCTCACAGAGGCTGCCAGAGAATGCTGAATCCGGTTTCTGAGTCATGGAGTCTCTTTCTGATATCCCGACAGATATTTTCAATTGCTTAAAATTTTATATTTTATTTCGCAAATGATCAAATACTGGATTTTTTGTAATATAATCCGTAATATACGGGCATAAAAGAATTTTCGGTTCCTATATGTACAACGTACAGAGCATACAGAAAATCACCGGCTGACCTGCAATTTCAGAACAGCCGGTGATCTTTTTTAATTCTGATGGTTTTCGATGTAATCCTTCAAAAATTTATATACTTCCGTTTCTACAGGGGGACAGCCTTCCAGATGATGTCGGAAATTTCTTGTACAGTGTCCAATGCCAAGTTCTCCTGTTTTTCCCCGGAATCCCTGCCCGATATGGATTTTTTCGTGCAGCTTTTCCAGAAGGCCTTCCTGTTTCAGCATATCAAGCGCCGGAATCAGATATCCGTAACAGGCGCTGCAGGATTCTACTTCCTCAACAGCATCTGCCAGTTCTACAACCTTACGTGATTTCGGAAGCTGTTCTCCTGTATCCGCTCCACACGCCCGGATATCAGCTTTTTCAAGCTCAGAGCATCCTACGCCCAGTCTGCCTGCCAGTTCCACATAGGGAACGTCCGAAATCTCATAATGCATCAGATTGCACACATAGGCGTCCATCAGGACCGGATCCCGGCCTGTCAGCACCCGATTCATTACAACGGGATTTCCTCCGTCCTCAAAATCCAGATCCCCACAGATATTATCTACCACAATAAAATCCTGACGGATACCCATATTCAGATGAGCAATCGGTTTATGAAGCCCCAGTGAATGAAAACGCCTTTTTTCCGAATTCGGGATCAGGCCTTTCATATTTTTAAGGGCGCAGGTAATTTTGGTCTGGCAATGTCCCTTCAGCACAGGAACATTAATGAGAAAATCAATGTCCTTTACGCTGGTGCAGATATGAAGCTCCATTCCCCCACAGTCTGCCGTATAGCTTTTGTCCTTTTGTGTGTCATGAAAGACTACTCCGTACTCATCACAGAGTCTGTCATATCCGCAGGCATAGAAGGCATCCATGGTTTTATCTCCCACCCAGGAACCCTCCATCAGCGTCAGATTTCGGAATCCTCTTTCCTGAAGATATTCAATAATGCCTGCCAGAACCTCAGCGTGGGTGGTTGCCCCGTTAGACGGATGAGAAGGGGAAACCATATTGGGCTTGATTCCGATACGAAAAGCTTTATTTCCAATCTGCTCTGCCAGCCCGCTTTCTTCCAGAATCCTTTTTGTCATTTCCTTATACTCTGTTCCACATGTTATAAAAATCTGATTTTTTTCCATAAATGCCGTTCCTCCCTGTAACAGATAAATCACTTTTTATACAGGATACCTTATTTTCCCGGAAAATTCCAGAGCCTTTTCTACAGGAAACATACGGACCAGGTATTTTAAAATTCTTTTTTCTCCAGGGCCTTTACACTAAATGTATAGGAGATCAGCATGATCACCATACAAAAAACCATAACGCCCAACACAAGCGCCAGCTTGGGGATATTTTCCTGGGCGTCTCTGATAAGAGCGTCTATGTCTACAGAAAACAGCTTAAAAAGATATCCGATACAAAAACTGGCCAGAAAAATCGCTACAACAAATCCCATTCCCACAATGCGGGATTTTTCCGGTCCAAATTTAATTCTCGTAGGGATCATTACCGCTGTCATAATCTCAGCAATGGCAAAATAAACAGGAAAAACAAACAGCATCGGCTCTTCCCCGTGGATCAGGGGCATTTTAAATATCACACTTCCCAGAACTGCCGCAATGACAAGTCCCACCGCTCCGGATAAAAAACAGATCAGATACTTTTCTTTTATATAAGTTTTTTTGCTGACAGGAAGACTTATCAGAAACGGCATTCCGTTTTCAAAATCATCATAGGAAAGTGTAGAAGCTCCGGCAAGCGCCAGCATGATCATAATAAAACTGGAAGAAAAACTTCTCATCTCCTTATTGACAAGTCCTAAAACAATCCCCATTGCTATTACTGCCAAATATACTTTACCTGTATTATAAAGCAAGGCAAGATCTTTTTTTAAAAATCCTTTCATAATGCTTCTCCTTTCGTCATCATGGTCAGTACCTGGTCTACAGTACCCCTTTCCACTGTAAGATCCGGATAGTTTTCCTGATAAAACTGTCTCTGATCTGTAAGACAGCTGTAGCCGAAGGCTTCTTTTCTAATCCTGAGAAGGTATTTTTTATCCAGAGAGGCAAAGCTTCTGTCATCTAACTTCAGTACCCCGTAATTACCCAGAATCCTGTCAGTTTCCTCTTTCATCACGATTTTTCCCTGATGGATCATATAAATCTCATCACAGAACTGCTCCAGATCTGAAGAAATATGGGAACTGATCAGAATTCCCCTGCCCGGAACCTCCATATACTCTCTGAGAAGATCCAGAATCGTTTCCCTGGACATGACATCCAGTCCGGCTGTAGGCTCATCCAGAATCAGAAATCTTGCGTTCACACTTATGGCAAAAAGTATTTTCAGCTTTGCCTTCATTCCTGTTGAAAATTCCTTCAGCTTCTTATCAACAGGAAGCTGGAAACGCAGGCACTGCTTCTCAAATTCCTTTTTCTGAAATCCCGGATAAAAGTCTCCCATAAAACTCATTAGCTGAGCCACTGTCAGGTATCCGGAAAAAAAGCTGTCCGAAAGAACCGTACCTATCTCTCTTCTGTCATTTTCTGACAGATCTTTTCTGTTTTTTCCAAAAATCCGTATTTCTCCGGAATCCGGCTGTACAAGGCCCAGAAGCATTTTAAAGGTTGTACTTTTTCCTGCTCCGTTGGCTCCGATAAGTCCGGTAACGCAATCTTCCTGAATCTTCATGGAACAATCAAGGGTAAAATCTTTATACTGTTTTTTTACCTGATCAAGTTCTGCAAGCATAGTTTATTCTCCCTCCATTATCAGCCGGAACAGATCACAGATTTCCTCATCTGTCAGCCCGCCTGCCTGCGCTTTGCGCACAGCCTCGTCCAGATCATGTTCCAGCTCTTTTCTTCTTTCTTCCATGATCATCCCCTGATTGGCCTCTGCAATGAAACTGCCCTTTCCATGGACAGTATGCACCAGCCCTTCTTCTTCCAGATAATCGTATGCTTTTTTTACAGTCAGAGCGCTGATCTTCAGCTCACGGGAAAGCATCCGGACTGACGGGAGCGCTGTCCCCGGAGACAGATCACCATTGATGATATCTGCCCGGATCTGTGATACGATCTGTTCATATATAGGAGTCATGGATGTATGGTTAATAATGATATGCATATCTTCTCCTCCTGTACAAACAGTATATAACAGTATGAAACTGTTGTCAAGTGTTATATACTGTTTATTCTGTTTTTTCAAAAAAAGAATGAAACCCCTCTTCTCAGACAGTTCCATTCTCTTTTATTCCGTTTTTAATATTTTACTCTGCTTTTTGGCCCCTGTTTCAGGTATACATGCCTGATGTAATGCAGAAGCTTTTTCTCTCCATGATCGTTCAGGATTCTTAAAAGTCCTTCCAGTTCTTTTTTGGTCCGGGGATGGATGAACCACAGACTGTCCTTGCTTTTCAGGTAATATTCCAGAGGCTGGCTTTCTGTATAGGCATCCCCCAGATAGTTCCTGGATGCGCTGATCCTGTCCATGACCATTTCCGCCACATACTTCCGGGGCATCGGCGCACCCATGATCACATGCTCTCCATCCAGTGAATAGTCCACCCAGTGTTCAAAATGATGCTTGTTTCTTCCTTTATGATGAAGCCAGGAGGTGGAAACACCAATGTCCTCCCTTTCTGCGTTATTTGGACTCCTTGTGCCCTGATAATATTTACAGCCTACCAGAAATTCTGCAGGCGAATATTTGGACAGATCGTGCAGAAGTCCCTGTTTGTAAAGCCCGATGCGAAAGCAGTATTTCATCACAAGGAGCTTGTGTCTGGTAATGGTCTTAAAATGAAGCCACGGATGCACTGCTTATTCCTCCTTTTTACCTGTCAGCACCACAATGGTGCGGGGACTGATCTCTATATTTTTTTCATAAGACTCTTCTCTTTCCCGGAAGGAGTCACCCTCCTCTGTGTCTGAGGTATCGGCTGTTTTTTTCCAGGTCATACCCTCCGGAAGGTTGGGAAGAGCAATGGTTCTGTTTTCCCAGTGAAAATTATAGCCTACATAGATGAAATCATCCTCTGAACCGTCTTCTTTTTTGGCATAGGAGCCGCAGTACATCACTCCGAGAAGGCGGCTGGTATTTTCCTGATTCAGATACCAGGCGCGCTCTCCATGGAAAGAAATATCCGGAAAACCTTTTGCAAGATAATCAGCTCCTTTTGGCTCCTTCTCCATGTGAAGAATGGGATGAGCTTTCCGAAAGGCAACCGCTTCCTTTACAAATTCAAAAATATTTTTGTTCTTTCGGAAGGCTTTCCAGTCTGTCCATCCAACAGGATTGTCCTGACACCAGGCATTATTGTTTCCGTTCTGAGAATTGCAGAATTCGTCCCCTCCGTAGATCACAGGAGTTCCCTGGCTGAGCAGGAGCATAAGAAATGCATTTTTGATCTGCTGATCCCGCATTTTTTTTACAGCCATCTTTCTGGTAGGGCCTTCCAGCCCGCAGTTCCAGGAATAATTATACTCGCTGCCGTCCTGATTGTTTTCTCCATTTTCTTCATTGTGACGATAATTATAGGCAACTGTATCATAAAGGGTAAAACCGTCCTGACTTGCCATATAGTGGACCGTTCCACCTGCATTCCGAATATGACGCAGATGATACTCCACAGCCGGAAGCATTCCTTCGTCGCTTTTCAGATAACGGCGCATGTCCCTCTGAAAGGCATCTGTACACTCTGCAGACATTTCATCCTCAGCGCTGACAGATAAATCCCCAAAAAGCTTTTTTGTCCCGTAAAGAATATGATCTCCTGCAAGAAGCTCTGTTGGCACGCCGTCTCCCATAAAATGAAAGCCGTCCACATGGTAATAATCTCTCCAGAACCAGGCCGCACGAAGGGCTGTAAGAGGGTTGGTTCCCCCGGGAAAATACAGCTCCATAATGCATTCCATCCCTGCCTGATGCAGAGCTTTGACCAGATCCCGGAATTCATTTTCCGGTTCCTTTGTGGCACAGTAGGAGCGCTTTGGCGCAAAATAAAAGCCCTTTACATAGCCCCAGTAGTTTATCCTATCCTGGCTTCTCTTTTCTGTGATCATATGGCTTTGTTTCCCATTGGAATACGGCAGTTCCATAAATTCATAGGCCGGCATTAATTCCACAGCGTTAATGCCCAGTTCCTTCCAGTAAGGGATCATTTCTTTCAGTCCGCTGAAGGTTCCTCTCCGTTTCTGAGGTAGCTTCTGCTGCTTTGTATATCCTCTTACATGTACCTTATACAGAATCAGATCCCGGTATGGAATCTCCGGAAACCGGTCTTCCTCCCAGTCATATTCCTTTTCTGTAAGAAAGGTACAGCGGATCTGGTTTTCATTTTCTCCGTTTCCCCGAATTCCGAACTGTTCCCTTCCGCAGATTCCATGAGCAAACGGATCCTGCACGATTTTTCCGTCAATGCGGAAATTATATTCATATTTTTTAGTGTTCAGCCCGGAAACCAGCATGGTACATACCTTTCCCATGCGTTCTGTAAAAGGAATCTCTCTGCATGGAACTGCGCTGCCTTTCTGGTACAGAACCAGAGCCGCCTCTGCCCCCGGCAGAACCTCTGCCGCAAAGTTCATTCCTTCTTCATTTTTGTTTGCTCCGAGCATTACGGGATTTCCATTTCGAATCACTATCCTGTCCCATTTTTCCATGATCGTCTCTCCTTTTCGACAGCCTGTTTCAGTCCCGTTTATTCCATTTCCTGTACAGAAAACCTCAGATTTTAAGATCCAGTTCTACCGGACAATGGTCGGAGCCCAGAATATCTGTGTGTATTTTTCCGTCCTCAAGCCGGCTTTCCAGCTGGGGAGAGGCAATAAAATAATCAATTCTCCATCCTGCGTTCTTTTCCCTTGCCTTAAACCGGTAAGACCACCAGGAATAAATGTTTTCCTGATCCGGATAAAAATATCGGAACGTATCAATAAAGCCGCTTTGCAGGACTCTGGTAAAACATTCTCTTTCTTCATCGGTAAATCCCGGATTTTTGCGGTTGCTTTTTGGATTTTTCAGGTCAATGTCCTGATGCGCCACGTTCAGATCACCGCAGCAGACTACAGGTTTCTTCTCCTGTAATTTCAGAAGATATGCCAGAAAATCTCTTTCCCATTCCATCCGATAAGAAAGTCTTTTCAGCTCGCTCTGAGAATTGGGGGTGTACACTGTCACCAGATAAAATTTCTCAAATTCCAGGGTGATCACGCGTCCCTCTTTATCGTGTTCCTCTATCCCGATTCCATTTACAACATTCATCGGTTCCTGCCTGGTAAATACTGCGGTTCCGGAATATCCTTTCCGGTTGGCGAAATTCCAGTACTGATAATAGCCCGGAAGTTCCAGTTTCACCTGATTTTCCTGACATTTTGTCTCCTGGATACAAAAGATATCTGCATCCAGCTTCTGAAAGCTCTCCTCAAAACCTTTTGTGATGCAGGCTCTGATCCCATTTACATTCCACGAAATAAGCTTCAATTTTTTCCTCCTGTAACGTTTCTCAGTCTTTGATACTTACAGTATACCATATTTAACCTTTGATACCAAACCTGTTTTTACGGAATCCCGCTTTTCCTGTCAGGGCTTCTGTTACTGTTCGCAGCAACCGGCTTCCCACGATATTCTGACAGCTTCATATAAATCTCCGGATCAGAAGATCGTATATTGTTTTTCTGTATCCCGTAGCCCCTAAAGCAGACACGGCGTTTTTTCAGCTGTTTACAAGCTGACGCTTATCTGATAAAATGGTTCATAATCCCTGGTCAGATGACCCCGGATAAATACAAAAAAGTGAGGAAACCACATGAACGAAGAATTTACAAGTTCCTGCAGCGCAAGCGACTGCGCTTCCTGCTCAGGCTGCGGCTCTGATCAGAATGAAACACCAAATACCATTACTCTTACACTGGATGACAATACAGAAGTAGAATGTGCGATTCTTACCATCTATCCTGTAGATGAAAAAGAATACATTGCCCTTCTCCCTCTTGACGAAAACGGTCAGAACAGTGACGGAGAAGTATATCTTTATGTATTCTCCCGCACAGAGGACGGAAATCCCATGCTGGAAAATATCGAAAGCGACGATGAATATGCAAAGGCTGCAGACGCATTTAACACAATCCTTGAGAATGCCCGCAAAGCAGAAGAAACAGGACTTGAAAATGCTCATAAAGAAGAAACAGGAGAGCTTCTGGATTAATTTCCAGGCTCTCCTGTTTTTGTAATGTATTGATTATTTATTTGTCGTGCTTCCAAATCCGCCGTTTCGAATACCCTGGGCATCGTCATCTACGGTAATCCCGTATTCTACAAAAATCCCCTGCATAAATCCGTTTCCTTTTGCAAGTTCTACGTTTTTTCCTTCACGTCCGTCATTTGTCAGCTTTGCAAAAATGTGGCCTTCATTGTCAGAATAAAAATAATCGCTGTCGATAATGCCCACTGTATTGTTCAGCTGCAGACGATACCTGAACCCAAGTCCGCTTCTGGGATAACATTTCAGAACCCAGTCCTGCTCCATCTCCACCCGGATTCCTGTGGGAATCTTGATGATCCCGCCAGGTGCAAGGCTGAAGTCTGCAGGTGAAAAGAAATCATAGCCTGCACTTCCTGCAGTGGCTCTTTCAGGAAGCAGGATATCTGCATAAATCTTTTTGATCTCTTCTTCCTCTGCATCCGGAAAAGTATCTTTCCAATCCTCAAGGAAACGTTTTTCACTTACTTTATGAAATTTTGCAATTCTTTTCATGCTTTTCTCCTTAATGCTTATGCGTGAAGGACGATTTCTCCCTGACGGAGCGTTGCAGGAACATCGATCACACGCTGATTGTCCGAACCTTTCCAGCGAAGAGAAGGATCCTTACGCTTCACAAGAAATTCTCCGTCCACACACACATCAAGGTACTGAATTATCTCTTCATTCTGAATTTCTTCCCAGAGAGATCCTGTATAAAGCCATATGGTCTTTTTCGGATATTTCTGACGGATTTTTTTTGCAAATTCTGTTACGCCCGCAATGTTTGCCGGATGCAGGGGATCTCCTCCTGAAAAGGTGATCCCGCTGATGTAATCCTTGTCCAGCTCTGCAAAAATTTCATTTTCCTCTGCTTCTGTGAAGGCAAGACCTCCGTTTGGATCCCAGGTAATGGGATTCTGACATTCTTTGCAGCAGTGATTACAGCCTGCTACCCAGAGTACCACACGGAGTCCGTCTCCATTAAGCATATCGTCCTTTGTTATATTATGATATCTCATAAAACCTCTTTTTTATGCCTCTTCCGGCACATCTTTCATACTGAAGCTGATTCTGCCCATTTTATCTTTTCCAAGACAGATGACTTTTACTTCATCACCAATGCTCAGAACATCTTCTACCTTGTCGATTCTTTCTTTTGCGATCTTGGAAATATGGACCATACCCTCTTTGCCCGGTGCAAACTCAACGAATGCGCCAAACTCTTTGATGCTGACAACTTTTCCTGTAAAGAGCTGTCCTGCCTCAAAGTCTGTTGTGATCATTTCGATCATATGAGCTGCCTCGTCCATACCTCTCTGATCTACGCCGCAGATAGATACAGCACCCTCATCACTGATATCGATCTGTACTCCTGTACGCTCGATAATCGCATTGATGGTCTTTCCTCTCTGACCAACCACATCGCCGATCTTCTGAGGATCGATCTGGATCTGGATGATCTTCGGAGCATATTTATTTACATTATTGCGGGGCTCTGCAATACATTTTTCCATAACTTCTGTAAGAATGTATTCTCTTGCCTCTTTTGTTCTGCGGATTGCTTCTTCTACGATCGGTCTGGTAAGTCCGTGGATCTTAATATCCATCTGGATGGCAGTGATACCTTCGTGAGTACCGGCTACCTTAAAGTCCATATCGCCGAAAAAGTCCTCAAGTCCCTGAATATCAGTAAGAACAATATAGTCGTCATCTGTTGCGCCTGTTACCAGGCCACAGGAAATTCCTGCTACCGGTTTGCGGATCGGCACTCCGGCTGCCATCAGAGACATGGTGGATGCACAGATACTTGCCTGAGAGGTGGAACCGTTTGATTCAAAAGTCTCAGATACGGTACGGATCGCATAAGGGAACTCCTCTGCTGACGGAAGTACCGGAACGAGCGCTCTCTCAGCCAGCGCTCCGTGACCGATCTCACGGCGTCCCGGTCCTCTTGACGGTTTTGTCTCACCGACAGAATAGGACGGGAAGTTATAGTGGTGCATATATCTCTTGGAAGTTTCAAATTCATCCAGTCCGTCCAGTCTCTGAGCCTCGGAAAGAGGAGCCAGAGTTGTCACTGTACAGATCTGAGTCTGACCGCGGGTAAACATTGCAGAGCCGTGAACTCTCGGGATCAGATCTACTTCTGCTGCAAGAGGACGGATCTCTGTGATCTTACGTCCGTCCGGACGTTTGTGATCTTTCAGGATCATCTTGCGGACAGTCTTTTTCTGATACTGATAAACAGCCTCTCCCAGTACGTTCAGCCATTCTTCATTATCTGCAAATTTATCCTGAAGTCTTGCTGTGATCTCGCGGATATTTTCTTCTCTTGTCTGCTTGTCATCTGTGAATACAGCCTCTTCCATTTCTTCCGGCGGAACGATCTCTCGGATTGCCGCAAACAGCTCTTCCGGTACTGCACAGGAAGCATACAGATGCTTTTCTTTGCCACATTCTGCAACGATTTTGTCAATAAAACGGATGATCTCCTGGTTTACATCATGAGCTTTATAAATTGCCTCGATCATCTTGTCTTCCGGAATCTCATTTGCTCCGGCTTCGATCATAATGACCTTTTCTCTTGTAGAAGCAACAGTAAGCTGAAGATCAGAAATTTCCTTCTGAGCAAGAGACGGGTTGATCACAAACTCACCGTCAATGAGGCCAACCTGAGTGGTAGCGCAGGGGCCGTCAAAAGGAATGTCAGAAATACAGGTTGCAATAGCAGAACCAAGCATTGCCGGAATCTCCGGATTACATTCCGGATCAACAGACATTACCATATTTACAAGTGTTACGTCATTTCTGTAATCCTTTGGAAACAGAGGACGCATGGGACGGTCAATCACACGGGAAGTAAGGATTGCATGCTCGCTTGCCTTTCCTTCTCTTTTATTGAATCCTCCCGGGATTTTTCCTACTGCATACATTTTTTCTTCATACTCAACACTTAACGGGAAAAAGTCAATTCCCTCTCTCGGCTCCTTGGAAGCTGTTGCTGTTGAGAGAACCGTAGTATCTCCATAGTGCATAAGAGCTGCGCCGTTGGCCTGTTTTGCAACACGTCCTACATCTACTGTAAGTGTTCTTCCGGCCAGTTCCATAGAATAACTTTTGTACATAGTCTTTCTCCTTTTTTAATATTGTACGGGCTGTTTGCTGCCCTGTCGAACAGGAGTCCGAAACAACTGAAAAACCCGCCTGACTCTCCACACGGGCTTTTCAGTAGTCTCGGAAATTACTCACTGATTTCAGACAAACAGCATAATTTCCCTTCTTTTTGTAGTAAAACAGGGCGGATGGAAATCCGCCCTTCCGCAAACTAATTATTTTCTTAAACCTAATTTTTCAATCAGTGCACGGTATCTTTCGATGTCTGTTTTTTTCAGGTATGCCAGCAGACCTCTTCTCTGACCAACCATCTTCAGAAGACCTCTTCTGGAATGATGATCTTTGTGATGTGTCTGTAAATGCTCTGTAAGCTCCTGAATTCTTGCTGTAAGAACTGCAACCTGTACCTCCGGTGAACCTGTGTCACCCTCGCATCTTGCATATTCTTTCATAATTGCCTGTTTTTTCTCTTTTGAAATCATTGTGATTTCCTCCTTAAAATATTATTTTTCAGATTGTCCTCAGGACATCTTTTTCTGACCGCCTCGTATTAAGAAATGGTTGGAGATTCCTGTCTCTGAATACGGGCTGATTCACACCTAAACCAGTATAGCACAAAAGATATTGGCTGTAAATGATTATTTATTTTTTTACAGAATCTGTACTGTCTTCCTCTGTAAGAGAGAAAGCAATGTTGGTTGCATGGTCTGCCACACGCTCCAGTCCGGAAAGAAGATCTGAGAACATCATGCCTGCTTCTGCCGTACATTCATTTCTCGTAAGACGCTGAATATGAGATTCCTGAAGCTCTCTTTCCATACGGTCCACCTTGTTTTCCAGGTCAAGGATTTCCTGCATATGCTCCTGATTATTATGAGAGAACATATCCAGCGCATAGGTGGTGATGGTGACAACCGCGTCCAGCATCTCGCTGAGCTCACGTTTTGCCTGAGGGCTGAATTCCACCTGGTCTTCCATACGCTTTCTGGCAGCGTCTGCCACATTCTCCGCATGATCGCCGATTCGCTCAATATCGTTGACTACATGGAACAGACCGCCGATGCTCTTTTTATCTTCAGTAGGAATGGTAGTCTGGTTTACCTTTACAAGATAATCTGTAATCGCATGGTTCAGGAAGTTGATCTGATCTTCTGTCTCATAGACCTCCTGGATTTCTCTGTCATTCATGGTAAATAAAGCGTCCATGGAATGTCTCAGGTTCTCAATAGCGATTTTTCCCATGCGTTCCATTTCTCTGGTTGCCTCAAACACTGCAGTTGCAGGTGAAAATACGGATTTTGCTCCAATGTACTGAAGCTGGAATTCCTGCGGTGATACCTTTTCTTCATCCCGTACAAAGAATCCTGTAAGCTTGACGATCTGTTTGATAAACGGAAACAGAAGAAGCACTTCCACCAGCTTGATCAGAGTATGGGCATTTGCCACCTCTCTTGCAATATTGCCGTGAGAGATCATGCTGATAAAGCCTGTGATCGGTTCCAGCGCAAAGCTGAATACCACATACATGATTCCGGTACCGATAATGTTGAAGAAAAGATGAATCAGTGCTGCACGTTTTGCAATCTTCTTTCCATTGATCGCTGCAAGCAGCGCAGATACACAGGAACCAATGTTGCATCCGAAAATAATAAAGTAGCAGATGCGGATATCCAGAAGTCCCTGCTGTGCCAGCAGAAGGACAATACCTACTGTAGCAGAAGAACTCTGAAGCACAGTTGTTACAACAAGTCCTACCATAACTGCCAGGAAATGACTGGTCAGAGAGCTCATGATCTCCACTACCTGTGGCGATTCACGAAGAACTGACATGGAATCGGACATTCCTGAAAGTCCCATAAACAAAATACCGAAGCCCAGAAGAACCTCTCCAGCTCTCTGTATCTTTGTTTTTTTGCAGAACATTACCATAACCACACCGGCCATGACGATTGCCGGCGCAAGCGCAGACAGATTCAAAGAAATCAGCTGCGAAGTTACTGTAGTACCAATATTGGCACCCATGATCACTCCCGCCGCCTGATAAAGATTCATCAGACCGGAGTTTACAAAGCTGACTACCATAACAGTAGACGCGCTTGAGGACTGGATTACCGCCGTAAAAAATGTTCCGACGAGAATACCCCTCAAAGGAGTTTTAGTAAAAAACTCCAGAATACTTCTCATTTTGGCCCCTGCTGCTTTTTCCAGAGCATCGCTCATAAGCTTCATGCCGTACAAAAACATGCCAAGGCCGCCCATCAAACCTAGAATAATCCCTGCCATTCTCTGTTCTCCCTTGTATATTCTCCTTTTATCATTGTTCCCCTCTTACAGAAGATCCATCCGGCTGCTTACAACAGCTCAGCCTCTGCGAAAATATTCCTCTCCTGTCCGGATATCCTTCTGTATCTGCTCCTTCAGAGCTTCATAGGAAGAAAAACGCTGTTCTCTCCTCAAAAACTTTTTGAATTCAACCGTACAGTTTTTTCCGTAGAGATTTTTCTCGCAGTCAAAAAGATAGGATTCCACTCCGATAAAGCTTTCTCCTACCGTTGGTTTATATCCCACATTGGTAATACCCGGATAAATCTCCTGTCCAAAGCTGGACAAAGTAATATAGACACCATTTGGAGGCAGAAGCTTTTCCGGCATGGGGATCAGATTGGCAGTGGGAAAAAATTCCCGGCGTCCCATTCCTCTTCCATGCTCTACGATTCCGGAAACAAAATAATCAAATCCCAGCAGGGAAGATACTTTTTCCATATTTCCTTTTGCAAGTTCCTCTCTGATATAGGTACTGCTGATCTTCCTGGAACCATCCATCTCCTTTGGAAGGATCTCCACCTCAAATCCATATTTCACGCCGGATTTTTTCAGAAATTCCGGAGTCCCCTTTCGCTCAAAACCAAAGCGAAAATCTTCTCCGATCGCCACGTAGGATGCTTTCAGAGAGCCTGCCAGCACCTGACGGACAAACGTATCCGCCTTCATATGCCTGATGTCACTGGTCAGCGGACATTCCAGCAGGATATCTGCTCCCATGTGTTCCAGAAAATCTCTGCGCTCTGAATTTGTAAGAACTGTTTTTCTGTCAGAAACAAAGGCCAGCACAACTGCCTGGACTCCGGTTTCTTTTTTCCGCTCCAGAATTTTGTCCATCAGTTTCCTGTGTCCCCGGTGGATGCCGTCAAACTTCCCCAGAGTTACTGCACAGTTGTTCAGTCTGGGAAACTGATCTTCGATTCTCATGTATTCCATGTCTTACTCCTGATGTCTGTATTATAAAAACATCTTGACCGGACGGTAGGTTTCACTTGCCTGATGCCACTGGTAAATTCCGATAAACTCACCTTCGCTTGTATACATCCGCACCCATCCGTCTCTGTAGCTGCCTTCTGTCAGCGCCTCTGTTACAGGATTTCCGTTTTTCAGAAGCCTGTCTGCCATTTTCCGACCAAAAAGGACAGGATGCTCTCCCAGGATTTCCTCAATCCCGATCAGATGCTTTTCTATTTCTCCCTGATCCGTAAGCGTCTGGATCTGATCAAGAGTCAGGCTGCCTGCCAGAGCAAACTGACCGGATCTTGTGCGGAGCAGTTCTTCCATACACCCTCCGCAGCCCAGCTTCTGCCCGATATCGTGACAAAGCGTACGGATATAAGTACCCTTACTGCAGGTAACAGAAATCCTTACAAGAGGAAGCTTCATTTCCAGTATGCTGATTTCCCGAAAATATACGGTTCTTGGCTTACGTTCTACAGTTTTCCCTTCTCTGGCCAGTTCATACAGTTTTTTTCCGTCCACTTTCAGTGCAGAATACATGGGCGGGATCTGCTGCTGTTCTCCCAGAAAGCTTTCTGCTGCTTTTTTTACATCCTCTTCCGTAACTGTGACAGGAAGCTCTTTTAATACCGTTCCCGTCATATCCTGGGTATCTGTTTCAATTCCCAGATGCAGAAGCGCCTCATAAGTTTTTTCTTTTTCTGTCAGCATATCCACAAGTCGGGTGGCTTTTCCAAGAACAACAGGAAGAACCCCCTCTGCTTCCGGATCCAGAGTTCCTGTGTGACCGATTTTTTTCATGTGCAGGATTCCGCGGAGCTTTGCCACCACATCATGGGAAGTAAATCCTTTTTCTTTCCTGACGTTCAAAACTCCATCCATCATCTGACTTTCTCCGTGCAGATCTGGCGCTCGATCTCTCTTGTCACATTGTTGATCACATCATACATGGAACCCTGAAGATCGCAGCCGGCAGCTCTTGTGTGTCCGCCTCCGCCAAAATAAACTGCAATTCTGCTGACATCCACATGACCGTTGGATCTTAAGGAAACCTTAAAGGTCTGAGTGTCTGTCTCATAAAGGAACATGGCAACTTCCACGCCTTTAGTAAGACGCAGCTGACTGACGATGCCGTCCAGATCCTTGCCGTCCACACCATAAAACTCCATGTCTTTTTTGCGCAGATAACCGATAATGCACGCGCCGTTCATAAGCAGGATGCTTTCTGCCAGCACTCTTCCCATAACCTGATTCTGAATATAGGTTTTCTCATAAAATGACTGATCAATGATCCGGTTAAACTCAAATCCCGTTTTCATCAGTTCTCCGGCAATTCTCATAGTTTCCGGAGATGTGGAAGAATACTGGAATACTCCGGTATCGTGGATCATGCCCGTATAAATGGCAGCCGCAACCGGACGGTCTACTTTGTCTGCATCCAGAAGTCCGTAAAGGACCTCGCAGCAGGAGCTGACATCCCCTCTTACATGATTGATGTCCGCAAATCCCGGATTGCTGATATGATGATCAATGCACACCGTCTTTTTTGCCCTGTCAAAATATTCGTCTGCCACAGCCAGACGGTCCCGCGCGCTTACGTCGCAGGTTACAAAAAGATCAAACTCTCTGTCTCCGTCTGTCTCTGTACGGATATCGCCGATTCTGTCAATATGAGAAAAGACAGGCTTGGGATGATCCAGATATATCCTGACATCAATTTCCGGGAAATGCTCTGTCACATAAAGATACAGCGCCATACAGGAGCCTACACAGTCCCCGTCCGGTCTGATGTGTCCGGCGATTCCCATTGTTTTTACACCAGTCAGTACCTCTGAAATATTCTTCATATCCATCCCTCTTATTCTTCCTCAGGCTTCTCAGAAGAAGCATCTTTTCTGGTCACTTCGTCGATCATTTTCGACATGTTTACTCCATACTCAATGGATTCGTCCAGGATAAAACGGATTTCCGGCGTGTTTCTGAGATTCAGGTTCTTTGCAAGCTGGCGTCTGATATAGCCCTCTGCGCTTTTTAAACCTGTGATCGTGGCTTTTTTTGCCTCGTCATTTCCCAGAACACTGATATATGCCTTACATGTTTTTAAATCAGGAGCCACTTCTACAGCCATGACAGATGTCATGGGATGAATACGGGGGTCTTTGATCTCACCCCGGATAATGGAGCTTAATTCTTTCAGAACTTCTCCGTTGATCCTTGTATTCTTAATGCTGTTTTTTCTCATTTATGCTCACTCCTATCTTGGTACCTCTACCATGATATAGGCCTCTACGCGGTCTTCTTCTTTAATATCATTAAAGCCGTCAAATACAAGACCACACTCGTAGCCTGCCTTTACTTCTTTTACATCATCTTTAAATCTCTTCAGAGATGCAAGCTCGCCCTCAAAGATCTGCTCGCCTTCTCTTGTGATACGAACCTTGCAGTTTCTCTGGAAAATACCGTCAAGCACATAGCTTCCCGCAATAGTTCCCACTCCGGAAGCCTTGAACAGCTGACGAACCTCCGCATGACCGATCACCTTTTCCTCGAATACCGGATCCAGCATACCCTTCATGGCAGCTTCCACGTCTTCGATCGCCTGGTAGATGACTCTGTACAGACGAAGATCTACGCCTTCCTGATCTGCAAGCTGTTTTGCCATAGCATCCGGACGTACGTTAAATCCGATGATGATGGCATTGGAAGTAGCTGCAAGAGAAACGTCAGATTCATTTACTGCGCCGACGCCTCCGTGGATCACACGGACAACAACCTCTTCGTTGGACAGCTTGGTAAGACTCTGTTTCACAGCCTCCACAGATCCCTGTACGTCAGCCTTGACAATAAGCGGAAGCTCTTTGAGATCGCTTGCCTGGATCTGATCAAAGAGATTATCCAGAGAAAGCTTGCCTTTTGTTTCCTCAAGAAGACGGTTCTTGTTCTCAGATACAAAGGCTCCTGCAAAGTTTTTGGCCTCCTTGTCACTTGGGAAGGACATCAGGATCTCTCCTGCATTTGGAACGTCTCCCAGACCCAGGATCTCAACCGGAGTAGAAGGACCTGCCTCTTTTACTCTGCGTCCCTTGTCATCCATCATTGCACGTACCTTGCCGCTGCATGCTCCTGCCGCAATAAAGTCACCTACATGAAGGGTTCCCTTCTGTACCAGGATTGTGGCAACCGGACCTTTGCCCTTGTCAAGCTGTGCCTCGATCACAAGGCCTCTTGCCGCACGGTTGGGGTTTGCTTTCAGCTCGCATATTTCCGCAGAAAGAAGGATCATTTCCAGAAGAGTATCAATGCCCTCTCCTGTGTGTGCGGAAACCGGAACAAAGATGGTGCTTCCGCCCCAGTCCTCAGGAATCAGCTCATATTCGGAAAGCTCCTGTTTTACTCTCTCTACATTTGCGCTTGGCTTATCGATCTTGTTAATAGCAACAATGATCTCTACGCCTGCCGCTTTGGCATGGCTGATAGCCTCTACTGTCTGAGGCATTACACCGTCGTCTGCCGCTACAACAAGAACTGCGATATCTGTTGCATTGGCGCCACGCATACGCATTGCTGTAAATGCCTCATGTCCCGGTGTATCCAGGAAAGTGATCTTCTGACCGCTGTTTTCTACCACGTAAGCACCAATGTGCTGTGTGATTCCGCCGGCCTCTCCTCTTGTAACATTTGTGTTTCGGATAGCATCAAGAAGAGAAGTCTTACCATGGTCAACGTGACCCATAACGCAGACTACAGGAGGTCTGGAAACCATATCAGCTTCATCCTCTTCCTCTTCTTTCAGAAGCTCTCCGATCACATCTACTTTTTCTTCAGGCTCTGCAATAATGTCATAGCCCAGAGCAATTTCCTGTGCCTTTTCAAAATCGATCTCATGGTTTACTGTAACCATCGTTCCTTCCATGAAAAGCTTTTTCACGATAACAGACGGCTGCATTTTCATAGCCTCTGCAAGCTCGCGGATGGTCATTTTCTCCGGAAGAGTGATCTCCTTGATCTCCGGCTTCTTCTCTTCCTGCTTCGGCTGCGGAGCCGGTTTCTGAAGAGCTTTCGGAAGTCTGGACATGTTTCTTCTTCCGCCCTGGTTCGGTCTGTGTCCGCCGCCCTGGGATTTATCAAAATCTTTCTTTTTGTTTTTATTTTCTCTGTCGCGCTCTCTCTTGCTGTCCTTGGAGGTCTTTGTCAGCTCCGGAGTAAATACTGCATCGCCGTCATTTCTTCTTCCTCCCGGACGCTGGCCGGAACGGTTTCCGCCTCCGAAACGGTTATTGCCGTCAGGTCTGCCCTGGCCGCCGCCCTGAGGACGTCCCTGGCCTCTGTTGTCAGAAGGTCTTCCGCCCTGACCGCCTCTTGCCGGACGATTTCCGCCCTCTCCATTTCTTACCGGTCTTCCGTCGTTATTTCTTGCAGGTCTGCCCTGGCCGCCGCCCTGAGGACGTCCCTGGCCTCTGTTGTCAGAAGGTCTTCTGTCTCCGCCGCGGAAATCACGGTTTCTGTCACGTCCGTCACGATTGTTGTCGCGGCTTCCTTCCCTGCGCTCTCTTGGCTGACGGTTCTGGTTTCTTCCGGCTCCTGCCTGCTCCTGGGAAGGTCTGTTCTTTCCTGGATTCTGCGCTGCTGTTTCCGGTGCCTTTGCCTGCTCTGTCGGTTTTTCTGCCGGAGTCTCCGGCTGGCGTTTTACTGCTTCAGCAGGTTTCTTTGGCGCTGTCTCTGTATTTCTCGGCGCTTTTGCCGCCTGCGGGCCTCTTGCGCCCGGTTTCTTATCCTGTGCCTGACGTTTCGGTCTGTTTTTACCTCCGTCGCTGGCATTCTGTGCGTGATACACGCGAATAATATTTTTTTTCTTTTTGGGAGCCTCCGCTTTTTCTGCTTCCGGCTTCGCTGTTACCATCTTTTCTTCTGTTCTGGAATTATCCACCTTGGTAATCTGCTCCTTTCCCCTGTGTAAAAATTTCTGGTTAATATATGCAACAGATGCTTCGTCAAGACTGCTCATATGGCTTTTGACTTCCACACCTTTTTCTTTTAAAGCTTCTATGACTTCTCTGTTCTGTCTGCCGATTCTGGCAGCCAGCTCATGCACTCTGATTTTTGCCATGCGATTTCCTCCTTCAGGTCTGTGATTTCTCAAGTTCCTTCATGATTGCTTTCGCAAAATTTTCATCCTGAACCGCAAGGCTGGCGCGGAACTCCTTTCCGCAGTATTTTCCCAGTTCTTCTTTATCTCCAAAAACATAAACCGGTACTTCGTAAAAATCGCACATGTCCCGGAATTTCTTCCGCGTATTTTCTGACGCGTCTTCGGCCACCAGAACAAGAAAGCCTTTTCCTGTTTTGACGGACTTTTCTGTGAAAAATTCTCCACTGACGGTTTTTCCCGCCCTTGTGGCAAGTCCTACTAATGATAAAACTTTACTGCTGTTTTTCAAGCTTTTCAAACTCCTTTTTCAGGTCTTCATAGACCTCCTGCGGAATCTCTGTTTTCAGTGAACGTTCGATCCCGTGATTCTTTACTGCCTTATTCAGGCATTCCATGGAAATGCACAGGTAAGCGCCCCTTCCGTTTTTTCTTCCGGTAGTGTCCAGAAGAATCTCATTTTCCGGAGTCTTCAAAACCCGCATCATTTCTTTTTTATTTTTCATTTCCCTGCACCCGGTACACTGGCGCATGGGGATTTTAGTTTTCGCCTTCATACTCTTCTTCACCGGATTCTGCGGAAACCTCTGCCTGTTCATCGGCTTCTGTATTTTCCGCCTCTTCAGAAGCTTCTTCTGTTACCTCAGCTTCCTGCTCAGAAACTGCCTCCTGACCATTTTCCTCTTCTCCGTAGTATTCGTCATCCTCATACTCGTCGACATAGTCATACAGTTCGCCGGATTCTCTTGCCTGAGTCTCACTCTTGATATCAATCTTAAATCCGGTAAGACGGGCTGCCAGACGGGCATTCTGACCTTCCTTGCCGATGGCAAGAGAAAGCTGATAATCCGGAACAACTACAAGAGCTGTTTTTTCATCCGGATCTGCCATAACTGCAATAACCTTTGCAGGACTTAAGGCGTTCTCGATCAGGATCGCCGGGTTCTCGTCCCAGTTGATGATATCGATCTTTTCGCCTCGAAGCTCCTCAACAATGGCGTTGACTCTGGCTCCGTTCATACCTACGCAGGCTCCTACCGGATCTACGTCCGGATCGTTGCTCCATACGGCGATCTTTGTACGGGAGCCGGCTTCTCTGGCAATACTCTTGATCTCTACAGTTCCGTCTCTTACCTCTGCCACCTCTGATTCAAACAGACGCTTTACAAGTCCCGGATGTGTTCTGGAAACAAGAATACGCGGTCCCTTGGGAGTATCCTTAACCTCAAGGATATAAACCTTGATTCTCTCAGTAGGATGGAACTCTTCACCCTTAACCTGCTCGTTCTCGCTTAACATACCGTCTGCCTTGCCCAGGTTCACACTGACATTTCTGCCCATGATACGCTGTACAATACCTGTGACAACTTCTTTTTCCTGTCCGTAATACTGATCGTAAAGAACCTTGCGCTCTTCCTCACGGATCTTCTGAAGGATCACATTCTTGGCATTCTGTGTGGCAATCCGTCCGAACTCCTTGGACTGGATCTGAACTTTTACGGTATCGCCTTCCTCAGCATTTGCATTGATCTTCTGCGCATCAATAAGAGAAATCTCCAGCGCCGGATCCTCTACAAAATCTGTTACAATACGCTCCGCATAAACGCTGAAATCGCATGTTTCCGGATCAATGGTCACATGCACGTTATCTGCTTTGCCGAAATGGTTCTTGCAAGCCTGGATCAGTGACTGCTCAATAGCCCCCAGCAGAGTATCCTTACTGATGTTTTTTTCTTTTTCCAGGATATCCAGTGCTTCCATTAACTCTCTGTTCATTTTTCTTCTTTCCTCCTGTTTTTCTACACTGTTAAAATTCGATTTTCAAACGGATCAGGGCAATTTCCTTTTTATCAAATGTGCGTAAAGCACCGTCCTCCTCAATCGTCACACTGTTATCATCATATGCAGTCAGAATTCCGCTGAATTCCTTTTGTTTTTCTATGGGACGGTAGGTACGGAGTTCTACAGCCTTCCCCATGCTTCTGACAAAATCCTTTTCTTTTTTCAGAGGTCTGTCAAGACCGGGAGAACTGATCTCCATGATATAGCTGTCCTCAATAAAATCATTCTCATCAAGTCTGTCACTGAACTTCCGGCTGACTGCCTCACAGTCGTTTACTGTAATGCCGCCCGGCTTGTCAATGTAGCCTCTCAGGTACCAGTTTCCTGCTTCCTTCACATACTCCACATCCACAAGCTCAAATCCTGCTTCCTCCACAATGGGAGCAAGAAGGGCTTCTGCCTTCTGTTCGTATTCTTCTCTTCTGCTCATGTTTTCCACCTGCCTTTCGCACATACGGATGCCGGATCACACACTGTTATTTCCCGGTGGGTAATCACTTTCGCAAAAAGAGTGGACCGAAGTCCACTCTTATGCTATCCGTTATCATGTTACAATTATCATAGCACCTTCCATAAGGAAAAGCAAGGATTAATTTCAGAGCCTTGGTCTGACCCCTTTTGTATCGCGTTTTGCAAGGCGCACTTTGTTCAGTACATAGGGCTTGTCGCGGAAGGTGATCGTATACTCCTGATGTCCCCCCAGAAGGTAGGCATGTTCCAGATAATCTCCTTCTGCCAGCTTCATTCCTCTGACTCCGATAGAGGTCTTTTTCATAGTGGAAACCTCCTGCTTTAAGAATCTCAGGAAGCTTCCTCCCGCACTCTGAAGAACCACCTGCTCCATTTCCCCGGCGCTGCCCACAAAAATCACCTGATCCTCCGGCGCAAGCTTTGTGGATGCAATGGTGCGCTTGGCAACATCAAACTCTTTGCCTTCCACCAGCTTGCACATGGAAGTTCTGGTTACAAAAAGAAGCGCATCCTTTTTAATCTGGCTGACAGGAGCCACATAAAGAATCTGCTCTGCTGCACTGTCATAATTACTCAGATTGTCTGCAGGCGTTCCTTTGTCCCGGAATCTTACAAGAGGAATGTCCGCAGCTTTAATGGTATGAAGCTTGCCGCTGTCAGTAAAAAGACAGATTTTATCTGTATTCATACAGGTAAACACATAGCGGTTTTCACTGCAGGCAGCTTCTTTGTTTCTTTCATAGGCATTTTTGTCGATCAGCTTCATATAGCCAAAACGGTCCATCAGGAAGCAGACCTCTGTTTCCTCCATTTTTTTCTCCTCGTAAACAGCTTCCTCTGCGTTTTCAATGGAGGTGCGCCTCTTTGTACTGTATTCCTTTTTAATGGCATCCAGCTCTTTTATGATCACTTCTGCCATAGAATCATAATGATCCAGAATATCCTTATAAAGAGCAATATTTTTCATGGTCTGCTCATACTCTGCCTGAAGAGCCTCGATTTCCAGACCGATCAGCTTGTAAAGGCGCATATCCAGAATGGCTGTGGCCTGCTTTTCTGTAAACTGAAGTTTTTTTGCCGCTTTTTCACTTGTCTTTGTCTTAAAGCGGATACCTTCAGTAACTCCCTGCACAAGACATTTCTTTACCTGTTCCCGGTTTTTGCTGCCGCGGAGGATTTCAATGATCAGGTCGATCACGTCGCAGGCCTTGATAAGCCCCTCCTGGATCTCCTGTTTTTCCAGCTCTCTGCCCAGAAGAGTATTATACTTTCTCGTTGTCACCTCAAAGAGAAAATCCACATGATGCTCGATCACCTGCTTCAGGCTGAGGGTTTCCGGTCTTCCGTCTGCAACTGCCAGCATATTTACGCCAAAGGTATCCTCCAGCCGGGTCTTTTTATAAAGCATATTGGTAAGATTTTCTACATCCGTATCCTTTTTCAGCTCCAGGACAATACGGATTCCCTCCTTGGAGGACTGGTTGGAAATATCCACAATGTCCGTTGTTTTTTTCGTTTCCACAAGAGAAGCCACATCGTTCAGAAACTTGCCGATGTTTGCGCCAAGCATGGTATACGGAATCTCTGTGATCACAAGCTGCTTTTTACCGCCTTTCAGCTTCTCAGTTGTGACCCTGCCTCTGATCCTCAGCTTACCGGTTCCTGTCTCATAAATTTTTTTCAGATCATCCTTGTTGACCACAATTCCTCCTGTAGGAAAATCCGGTCCTTTAATATAACGCATCAGACCTCTGACACTGATCTGATTGTCTTTCATATATGCCTTGACTGCATCGATCACCTCTCCCAGGTTATGAGGCGGAATACTGGTTGCCATACCTACTGCAATTCCTTCTGCGCCATTTACAAGAAGATTTGGAATTTTAACCGGAAGAACAGAAGGTTCTTTTTCTGTCTCATCAAAGTTCGGTACAAAATCCACCACATTTTTATCCAGATCATCCAGAAAAACCTCCTGGGTAAGCTTTTCCAGCCGGGCCTCCGTATATCGCATAGCCGCAGCGCCGTCGCCTTCAATGGAACCGAAGTTTCCATGGCCGTCCACAAGAGTTTTTCCTTTTTTAAACTCCTGGGCCATCACAACAAGTGCCTCATAAATAGAGCTGTCGCCATGAGGGTGGTATTTACCCATGGTATCGCCTACGATACGGGCGCATTTACGGTAAGGCCTGTCGTAACGGATTCCCAGCTCATACATGTCATACAGCGTTCTTCTCTGCACCGGCTTCAGTCCGTCTCTCACATCAGGAAGAGCACGAGAAATAATGACGCTCATGGCATAGTCAATATATGATTTCTGCATAATCTCCGAATAATCTGTCCGGACAATATTTTCCTGTTTTGTTTCCATCTGTTATTCCTTTCAATCGTTCCATTGGCGCAGTTCTGGCGCTGCCATTTCTATATTATTAAAGCAAAGCACTGCATCTGATTTTGATACCGTTCCTGTATTTCTATATCATTGAAACAAAGCACTGATGCCGTTTCTGTCTTTCTATAATCATTGAAACAGTGGGCCGTATACGCTTCTGATACTGTTCCTGTCTTTTATACATCCAGCTCCGCGTCAGCAGCATGTTCATAAATAAAAGCTTTTCGAGGCGGAACATCGCTTCCCATAAGAATCTCCGTAATACTGGAGGCAAGTCGGGCATCCTCGATCTCCACCCGTTTCATTCTTCTTGTCTCAGGATTTAAGGTTGTCTCCCACAGCTGATCCGCATCCATCTCTCCAAGACCTTTGTATCTCTGAAGAGTAAAGCTTCCCGGCTTGTGGGTTTTACGATATTTTTCCAGAGCCTTATCATCATAAAGGTACTCCTCCGGCCCTTTTTTCGGCATGGCTTTATAAAGAGGCGGCATGGCAATATATACATGTCCCTCATAAATAAGCTCCGGCATAAAACGATAAAATAAGGTCAGAAGCAGAGTGGAAATATGGGCGCCGTCCACATCCGCATCTGCCATGATCACGATCTTGTCATAGCGTAGCTTACTGATATCAAAGTCATTTCCATAGCCCTCAGAAAAGCCGCAGCCAAAGGCATTGATCATGGTTTTAATCTCCGCATTTGCAAGCACCTTATCTATGGTAGCTTTTTCTACGTTCAAGATCTTTCCTCTGATAGGAAGTATAGCCTGATAATTCCGGTTACGTGCTGTCTTTGCAGAACCGCCTGCAGAATCTCCCTCTACAATAAAGATCTCACACTGGGAAGGATCCTTTTTTTCACAGTTGGCAAGCTTTCCATTGGAATCAAAAGAATATTTCTGTTTTGTAAGAAGATTTGTCTTTGCCCTCTCCTCGGTTTTACGGATTTTGGCAGCCTTTTCCGCACAAGAAAGAACTGCTTTTAAGGTTTCCAGATTACGGTCAAAAAACAGAACCAGCTGTTCGCCCAGAACCTTTCCCGTAGCTTTTGCCGCATCCTGATTATCAAGCTTTGTCTTGGTCTGCCCTTCAAATCTTGGAGCCGGATGCTTGATGGACACCACTGCTGTCATTCCATTTCGGATATCCGCTCCGGTAAAATTGGCGTCCTTATCCTTTAATACGCCAATCTCACGGGCATATGTATTCATGACAGTAGTAAAAGTAGTTTTAAATCCTGTCAGATGAGTTCCGCCCTCTGCATTGTAGATATTGTTGCAAAAGCCCAGAACGTTTTCACGAAATTCGTTTGTATACTGGAAAGCTGCCTCCACCTGAATGCCGTCTGCCTCTCCCTTTAAAAGAACAGGCTCATGCAGCACCTCAGATTTATGGTTCAGATCACGAAGATAACCCACAATTCCTTCCGGTTCATGGTACTCCTCAGCCTCAGTCTCATCCCCTCTTTTATCCTCAAAGAGAATGGTTAGCTCCGGATTCAGATATGCAGTCTCATGAAGACGGCTTTTTACCTCTGTAGCAGAAAATCTTGTTTTTTCAAAAATCTCCGGGTCCGGCAGAAAATTCACACAGGTTCCGGTCTCCCTTGTACGTCCCAGCTTTGGCAGAAGGCCGTCCTCCAGTTCAATGGTGGGAATTCCTCTTTCATAACGGTCATGGTGTACATAGCCGTCCCTGCTGATCTTAATATCAAGATATGTGGACAATGCGTTAACTACCGAAGAGCCCACTCCGTGAAGACCGCCGCTTGTCTTATAGGCAGAATTGTCGAACTTGCCGCCTGCATGAAGGGTGGTAAACACCAGGCGCTCTGCAGAAACGCCCTTTTCATGCATATCCACAGGGATTCCTCTTCCGTTGTCCGCAACTGTACAGGAACCATCCTTTTCCAGAACCACATGGATATTGGTACAGTAGCCTGCAAGATGCTCGTCCACCGCATTGTCCACGATCTCATAAATAAGATGATTCAGTCCCTTTCTTGAAACACTTCCTATATACATACCGGGACGTTTCCGCACTGCCTCCAGTCCTTCCAGAACAGAGATACTGCCTGCATCATACGTTTCCTTCTTTGCCATGACTGTCTTAATTCCTTTCTACTTTTCTTACCTCTTTCAAACATTCGTTCTGTATCATAACCCATTCCTGTATTTTTTGCAACTGTTTTTCTAATAATGGTTAGTTATCCGCATGTTTTTACACAAAACAAAAAATGCAATCAAATCGCTTGATTGCATTTTAACAGCCAGTACGGGAATCGAACCCGTGTTTCCGCCGTGAGAGGGCGGCGTCTTAACCCCTTGACCAACTGGCCTTATCTCTGCTGTGTCAAACGCTCCTGCGTCAACCGACTTGCTTAGTATATACCAGGTTTCGATAAAATGCAAGCTTTTTTTGAAAAAATTTTAAAAAATATTCAAAAGCAACATATATTGTTCATAAGTCATATATAATTATGATATGCAAAATATAATTGACATTTTATGAATACAGGATTATACTAAAGGCAACAAACAGGACAGGAGGAACAGATGAAAAATCTGAAACTGAAGTTCGCACGAATGGAAAAAGGACTCTCTCAGATCGAACTGGCAGAAAAAGTCGGCGTTACCAGACAGACCATCGGAATGATGGAGGCCGGGGATTACAATCCTTCTCTGAAGTTATGCACAGCCATCTGCCGGGAGCTGGGAAAAACCCTTAACGATCTGTTCTGGGAGGACGTATGAAGCCAGTATCAGCTGTTACCGTATACCGAAAGGAAACAGCCTGATCACAAAAATTTTCCTTTCCGCATTTCAGGAGGTGAATCATGAAACAGAAATTAGACGAGCGTCAAATACAGGAAGCTACAAAAATTGCATCTATCAGTTTTTATGTCATGTATGGAGTCTGCGCACTTGCGATTATCCTGCAGCTTATTGTCACAGGCCGCCTGGAAAATGTGATCGGTGAAACAGCAGTAATAGCCGCAGGCGGAATTGTATACCTTTCCGGCTCCGTAAAAAAAGGACTCAGCCGGGAAAACTCTCCCTCTCCCCTGCGCAGCCTTTTTGAAAGCACAGTCTTTTCCGCCCTGTTTACAGTATTCTATGTATTTGCTATCCGAAGAAAAGCCGGACCAGAGGCAGAAATCAGTACTGCTGTCCTTCTCTTTTTTACAGGGATCACGGTTCTCTGCTTCTTCACACTGAGACTTATGAACTTCATGACAGAGAGGAAACACAGACAACAGGAACAAAAATATTCAGATGAGGAGTGAGCTTTATGGAAGAAAAACTGATCTGTATTACCACAGTAAAAAGCCGTATTGAGGCGGAGCAAATGCTTTCTTTTCTGAAAGAAAACGGTATTTATGCAGCTATTCAGGGAGGAGTTCAGGAGCTTTATACTGGCGACTCTGTTTCCGGCGACAAAATCATGGTCTCTGCCGCCCATAAGGAAAAGGCCCAAAAGCTTCTGGAAAATTTCTCTCCTGTTGAAACCAGGGCTTCCGATCCCGGAAAGCAGACAACAAAAACCCAGAAAGCCGTAAACTGGATTCTCTTGGGAATCATAGCCGCAATATTGGTTTTTGCAGTAATCCTCCTGCTGTAAACACAGCATTTTTATACGATACTTTGTAAAGAAAGATGTTTAAAATTCAAAAACAATACTCAAAAGTCACATAAGAAATAAAAAAGACAGATCTTACAACACCCTGCCTTTTCCATCTGGTTTAAACCGGCGGAATTTTGCGGCAGTCATAAGGTATCTGTCTTTTTTATATCTGCACTCATTAATATGCTCAAACACCAGATCCAGAGATATCTCTGGAGCTCTTCTTGTTTCAGAGATCCTCTCTCTTACTTTTTATAATATGCTAATTATTAAAGCTTCCTGTTCCTCAAACCCGCGTTACAAACTGAAATTTTCCTATTTCAAATCAAAGAGGGAGTTTTCATAGTCCTTTACATAGTATCGTATATTTTTACGCCCTTTTTGAATAATGGTGTGTCCCTCTGCTTCTAATTTTTCTTTCTGTGCTTCGATACCATTTGGATATTTAGCATTGAGTTCTCCATTCGCTTTCAATGTTCTCCAATAAGGCGTTTCATCTTCTGAACGCTGATAGCTCGCCCATGCCACGATAGAAACAAAAATCCCTGCTGTAATCGGTTCTGTAAAGTCCGCACCGCTCAACTCCGCAAAGTATTCTCGTATCTTTCCAATAGTAATCACTTTTCCATAAGGAATTTTTTTCATTACCTTATCATAGTCGATTGGTGGTGCAAAATACATTTTACTTCCACCATATTTTTCAATGCTTTTCTGGTCTGTAATGATTTGAAATTTTGGCATATCCTTATTATCATGCAACATAGCATTAAAATCTTTCTTATCTTCGTTTGCCATTTCTGCCACCTCCTACTTTAAGGATAGTCTGTTCGTCATTTCTATGCAATGAGGCTGTTTGAAAAATTTTGACAACTTCTAATTTTTCAGTCCAGTTCCAGCCTCATTGAAATTAATTCCTGCCAGCCCTGGTAACGTGAGCAAAAGCCCCTTGGATTGCGACCGAATTCCACGAATCCCATACTTTTATACAAAGCAATAGCATGGCTGTTTTCGCTTACAACCTCCAATTCCAATTGAGAATACCCGGCTTTTTTGGCGCAATCTATGCAGGCTGCGATCAACGCGCGGCCTATTCCAATGCCGCAAAAATCTTTATCAACCGCAACCCCTAATTCTGCACGGTGTCTTATCTTGTTTGATCCCATACTGTCTACGCCCGCTGTTCCGACAATATGTCCGTCTACGACAGCGCAGAGATAAACTTCTCTGTCTGCGCGCTCTCTGTCCGCCAAAAACTGCCTTTCAAACGCTGTGTCAAAAGTTGCCTCATCCCTGTAGGATGCCAAAAAATCTGTCTGCTCATGAGTCAGGAGAAAAATATTTAAAACCTCCTGCGCATCATCACCAACAGCATTTCGAATGCAACATTTCTTATTATTCTTTAACAATACACTTTTTTCATACTGCATTTCTGCTCTCCTCCGCAAATCCTGTCCGATTTTAATAATAACTCTAAAAAACTTTTATTCTTTCCTGTATCCTCTTTACCTCTTATTACGCTGTCCCACAGCAACCATTGTGGCAGCAAAAAAACATAACGCTGCCGCAGCCCAGGCCGCAGTATGTCCTACAGCTCCTGCCGCACAAAAACAAAGTCCTACCGTAAGCAAAACTCCGTACAAAACCTTCATACATTCTCTCCTTAATAACATCCTGAACCAATTCTTCTGCATTATACCAATCACTTAAACATTTTCCCTGACAACAGCTCTTCTTCTCCCATGTGCCTTTCTCACTCAATCAGCCCATGTCAATCTTCAGATCTCCCGGTTTAATGATTCCTTTTGCCCGGAACACTTTTCCTATTGCCCAGGTGATCACGATCGGAAGCACAAAACAGATCAAAATCATTCCAGCCCACTGGAAAGCGCCTGCTTCATATCCCTTTGGCAGTTGTGACCACCCTGTTATGATTCCAATAGGTCCCACAAGTCCGGAGGTTCCCATACCGGAAGATATTGCAGGCCCGTTATTCCTCATCCGGAACACGCAGGTAGAAAGAGCGCCTGTAACAGCCGCGGTAATGGTAGGCGGAATCCACAGCACAGGCTTTTTCATCAGATTCGGCACCTGAAGCATGGAAGTTCCAAGCCCCTGCGCCACAAATCCGCCGATTCCGTTATCCGGAAAGCTTAACACCGCATATCCCAGCATATGGGCGCAGCAGCCTGCGGTCGCCGCTCCGCCTGCAAGAGAAAGTCCGTTCCAGATTTCCATTGTCACAGTACCGTCGGCAAGTCCGGAAAGAACTGCTCCGCCGCCCAGGCCGATGGCGGCGCAGATTGCCGCTGAGCTGATAGGGAGTGTCAGAACTGCTCCTACCACAGCAGAAACCACTATGCCCATCAGAAGCGGCTGAAGATTTGTAGCCCAGCCAATAAAGACTCCCAGCGCATCACAGACGGACTTGAACATGGGCGCAAAAACAATTGCAAGAGCCCCGCCTGTGATAATAGTCACCGCCGGGGTCACAATAATGTCAATTTTTGTTTCTTTGGACACCAGCTTTCCCACTTCACAGGCAATAATTCCAATAAAAAACACAGCCAGGGGTCCTCCGGAGCCGCCCAGAGCATTGCAGGCTGCTCCTACTGCCGCCAGTGAATACAGCACAAGAGGCGGCGCCATAAGCGCGTGGCCGATAGCCAGAGCCATTACAGGACCGGTGACGGAAGTGGCATAGCCGCCGATCTCCAGAAGTCTCTGGGAAATCATGCTTCCCGGCGCCACATTCTGTCCTATGGTATTGATGATAGTGCCGATCAGAAGCGACGCAAACAGACCAAGCGCCATAGCGCTCATGGCGTCAATTCCGTATCTTCTGAACGATATGATTACATTCTTTCTTTCAAGAAAAGTTTTCTTTGTATTTCTCATTGCCTTCTGTCTCCCTTTCGTCCCCCCCGAACTGTACTTTAAGCTTTTTATTCCTCCTGAAAATCCTCTAAAGGCTCAGCCGGAATAAACACTCTGGAATTTTCTTTCTGCTCTTTTTTCTTTTTTCCTGACAGTTCCTGAGCTTCCCTGCAGAATTCCATCTGAGAATTCACAGGCTGTTTTCCTCTTCTGTCCTGTTTTTCGTAGGTTCCGTCAGGCTGAAGGATGTGGGCTTTTACATTGTCTTTTAATTCCAGTTCCAGCACATGCATGATCTGCGCCTTGATCTTTTCATCCTCTACCGGAAAAACAATCTCTACACGACGGTCCAGATTTCTCGGCATCCAGTCTGCGCTTCCCATATAAAACTCTTCAATTCCGCCATTATAAAAATAAAAGATACGGCTGTGTTCCAGGAAATCGCCTACAATAGAACGCACATGGATATTTTCGCTGACTCCCGGAATACCGGTCTTCAGACAGCAGATCCCACGGATCACCAGCTCCACCTTAACTCCGCAGGAGGATGCATAATAAAGTGCCTGCATGATCACAGGATCGCAGAGAGAATTCATTTTTGCCATAATATGGCCGGGAATTCCTTTTCTGGCATTTTCTGCCTCCCGTTCGATCATTTCCAGGAATCGTGTTTTCATCCAGATCGGAGCAACGATCAGCCGATTCCAGCGTTTAGGCTCAGAATAACCTGACAGCATGTTAAATACTGCCGTAGCATCCTCTCCGTAGCGCTCGTCGCAGGTAAAAATCCCACAGTCTGTATAAAGCTTCGCAGTAGAATCGTTGTAGTTTCCAGTCGCAAGATGAACATAACGGCGGATTCCTGTCTCCTCTCTTCTTACTACAAGGGTGATTTTACTGTGAGTTTTCAGACCTACCAGGCCATAGATTACGTGACAGCCGGCCTTTTCCAGCATTTTTGCCCATACAATATTATTTTCCTCATCAAACCGGGCCTTCAGCTCCACCAGAACAGTAACCTGCTTGCCGTTTTCCGCCGCCTGCGCCAGAGCCGCAATGATAGGAGAATTTCCGCTGACACGATAAAGCGTCTGCTTGATGGCAAGGACTCCCGGATCTTTTGCAGCCTGCCGTACAAAGTTCACCACCGGATCAAAGCTCATGTAAGGATGATGCAGGAAAACATCGTCTTCACGGATCACTTCAAAAATATTTTTGTCGGTCTGGAACTGAGGAACCGGTGCAGGTACATACTTGCCGGATTTATATTTTTCAAAGCCTTCCAGCCCATAGACCTTCATAAGCACAGTAAGATCCAGCGGTCCCGCTATGCTGAAAATATCCTCGTTTCTGATATCAAACTCTGTTTTCAGGATCTTAAGAAGACGCTTATCCATTTTTTCTTCTGCTTCCAGACGGATAACCTCTCCCCACTGACGTTTCTTCAGCTGTTTCTGGATTTCCACCAGAAGATCCTCCGCCTCGTCCTCATCAATAGAAAGATCTGCGTTTCTCATGATCCGGTAAGGATGGGCGCATACCACATCATTGCTGAGAAACAGCTTGCCGATATTTCTCTCAATAATCTCTTCCAGAAGGATCACAGTTCTGACTCCCTGTTTACCGGAAGGGATCTCGATCACTCTTGGCAGTACAGAGGGAACCTGAACTGTAGCAAATTCCAGAACCTCTTTCCCTTTCTTTTTGTCCTTCTTGGAGATCAGCGCTCCGATATTCAGCGTTTTGTTCCGGATCAGAGGAAACGGCCTGGATGAATCCATTGCCATCGGAGTAAGCACCGGATACACATTGTCCTCAAAATAACGGTCTGCAAATTCTTTCTGCTTTTCTGTCAGCTCCTCATGGGCAAGGATCAGGTGAAGTCCTGCCTTTTCAAGCGCAGGCATGACCGAACGTGTAAAGGTACTGTACTGGACACGTACCAACTCATGAGTCTGCTCACTGATCTCCCGAAGCTGCTCTTTCGGGGTCAGACCTGAAATATCTGTTTTTTCATACCCTGCATGAACCTGATCCTTTAAGGATGCCACCCGGACCATAAAAAATTCGTCAAGGTTTGAAGAAGTAATGCTCAGAAATTTCAGCCTTTCAAAAAGCAGAAGAGACTTATCCCTTGCCTCGCTGAGCACCCTTTCATTAAATTTCAGCCAGCTTAATTCTCTGTTCACATAATATTCCGGTTTTTCAAATTTTTTTGTATCCATTCTGCAATATCCTCCCTGGATTCTGTATCAGATTTCCCGCTCCTTTTATACTCTTCTCTTTCTTCTAAGGATCAGATGAATGCCAAATACTTCTTCAAAAAATTCCACCTTGTCTTTTAAAAGTCCCAGCTCCAGAGAAATATCGCGGCTGGAATCAATGATCAGATGAAGTTCCCGGTCCTTCAGCACTGCTCTGAGACCTTCTACCTTCTGATAGTGGCTTCTGTCCATGGCGTTGGCAAGCCGGAGAATGGCCGTGAGTTTTGCAACCAGAAGATAACGGTTTCTGTCCATTCCCGCTCCGTCATCAAAGTTTTCGTAATACACAAATTCCGTTGTATTATACCGGACTGCGCTTGCGATCACCTGACGTTCCTCTGTGGAAAGACCTATGATCTCTGTTGCCATGATAATGCGGTAAGAGCATTCTGCCACATCTGCCATACTTATGTATTTTCCGCAGTCATGAAGCTGGACAGCGATCTGAAGAAGAAGCCGTTCTCTTGCTCCCATTCCGTGGACTTTTTTCATGCTGTCAAAAATAGTCAGAGCCAGCTTCGTTGTCCCCTGAATATGGTTTTTACTGCTGGAATATCTTTTGGCAATATTTCTGGAAGCGACCAGAATGTCATTTTCAAAATTATGGGCACTTTTTATATATTTTTTCTTTTCGCAGAAATCATACGCAATACCGTCCAGAAGCGACACACCGGGAACCCAAACAGCCTCTGCCTGAAATACATCCAGAAAGCTTTTGCAGATAACCATGGTAGGCACAACAAGGGAAGCATATTCCGGATCAATATCCATTTCTGCTGCAAGCATCTGATCCGTCTTATAAACAGTATCCTCATAACGCGCGGTAAATTCTGACATTGTGATAATATGGTCATAAATTTCTTCCCGGAAAATCGTATCCGTAAGAAAATCTCCCATCAGAATCACATTTTTGATGTCTCTGTCCTTCAGATAAAGCCGCTGAAAGGCCGTCAGATCGTTCCGGATAAACTCCCGGATCAGCTGGTCATAATGAGTATTGGCTTTTTCCAGCTCTTTCAGACGTTCCCTGATACGCATACTTCCCATTTTAAGGCTCTGAGTAGTCACAAGCGTATCTTTGTCAAAAAGAGAAACCTGAAGACCGCCGCCTCCTACGTCAAGGATTGCGGTTCCCTTTTGTATGATCTTTTTAAAGCCTGATTCAATGGCCGCAATGGATTTGTACCCCAGAAAATGCTGCTCCGCATTGCTTAATATCTCCACCCGGATTCCGGTTCTCTGATAGATCTGTTCCAGAATGATCACAGGATTTACCATTTCGCGAAAAGCACTTGTGGAACAGGCGCGATATTCCGTTACGCCAAACTCCAGCATCATATTCCGGAAATCTTTCAGCCTTTCGCAGATAGCGTCCACCATTCCCTGTTCCAGACGCCCGGAAGAATATGCGCCTTTTCCGATTTCCAGACGATATCTTACATGGTTCAGCTCGCGAAATCCGTTTTTTCTGGAAAGCTCAAAAATCTTCATACAGACCTCATAGGATCCGATATCAATTGCTGCAAAGGTTGTTACTGTCATGATTCACTCTCCTTTCCCAAAAGATGGTCAATAAACTGCTGGGCTGTGCGGCCTGTCAGTCCTCCGTGGGAAAGCTCCCACTGCCCTGCCTCAAGAAGCAGTTTTTCCTCCGGCATTTTAATTCCATTTCTCTCTGCCAGCACTTTTACAATATTCTGGAATTCCCTTCTCCCCGGAGCTCCAAAATAAATGCGAACCCCAAAACGATATACAAGAGACAGCTTCTCCTGAACGGTATCGGAAGAATGAAGATCATCCTCATCATTTAACTCCAGCTTGTCTCCGGAGCGTTCCCGTACCAGATGCCGCCGGTTGCTTGTTGCATAGATCAGAATGTTATCCGGCTTCCGCTCCAGTCCGCCTTCGATCACTGCCTTCAGATATTTATATTCAATCTCAAATTCCTCAAACGAAAGATCGTCCATATAAATGATAAATTTGTAGTTTCTGTCCTTGACCTGAGAGATTACCTGATTCAGATCCTTAAACTGATGCTTGTAAACCTCGATGATTCTTAACCCCTCGTCATAATACCGGTTCAGAATGCCTTTTATGCTGGAAGACTTTCCGGTTCCCGCATCCCCGAACAGGAGACAGTTATTTGCTTTTCTTCCTCTTACAAAAGCCTCTGTATTCTCGATCAGCTTCTGTTTGGGAATTTCATAGCCTACCAGATCATCCAGCGCTACATGGGCAATTCTTTTTATGGGGGCGATCACCACATTTCCTTTTTCGTCATGCTCGATCCGGAAGGCTTTGTGAAGTCCCAGCTTGCCAACTCCGAAATCCTTATAGAACCGGACCATATCCTCCATAAATTCTGTACTGTTTTCTGTCTGCGCCAGGGTTCTGCTCATATCACAGATCCGGTCTCTGACGCGCCTGTTAAACATTTTCCCGGTGTTCTCTGCCGCCTGATAGCTGCAGATGATCCTGCAGCACGATGTATGAAACAGTCTGTCAAAAGCGGTAAGGTCAAAGGCATACAGGTTCCTGAATATCTCAAAATCATGAAGGGCAAGCTCCTGAATGCTTCCTCCCACAGCTCCCCTGATCTCACAGGCTGTACTGAATGCATTTTCGTGATTTACCAAAAGAAGCGTCAGATAATCATGCCAGAGATTTCCCGAAAAGCCGTAAGCTCCCGCCATCTCCACCAGTTCTCCTACACACCGGAAAAATACAGGCTTCAGACTGTCCGGATCTTTCCTGTCATCAGACAGCGCATCCATCAGTTTTGCCATTTCCAGTAAAATCTCACCGTGTTCCATATCTCTGTACAGAACACATTCCTGTATTTCTGACATTCAGACTTCCTCCTGTAATCCATAATTTCCCAGAACTCTTACCCGATTGGCTTCCGCCTCAAGTCCCCGGATAGCGTTTTTTACTGCCGGATCCTCCAGATTTCCCTGGAAGTCCACAAAGAAACGATATTCCCAGGTTTTTCCCGGAATAGGTCTGGACTCGATCTTTGACATATTCAGTCCGTTATATATAATATGGGAAAGCATATTATAAAGAGTCCGTCTCTCATGAGGAAGCTCAAAGCAGACACTGACCTTCTGGGATTTTTTTTCATAGACTGCTCTGTTGCTGACAATGATAAATCTTGTGACGTTCTGCTCATTATGGCAGATATTTTCTGCAAGGAGTTGAAGCCCGAACAGCTGCCCTGCTTCTCTGCTTGCAATGGCTGCACAGGACGGATCCCGCTTTTCACTGACTTTTTTTGCCGAGGCTGCTGTGTTTTCCGTTTTTACTGTTTTCCATCCGGGATTCTCTTCCAGAAAACGTCTGCACTGGGCAAGAGCCTGAGGATGAGAATATACTGTTCTGATATCCTCCGGGGAGCTTCCCGGAAGCCCAAGAAGAACATGATCCACCCGTATCACCTGCTCTCCTACAATATGAAGCTGGTATTCTGTAAGAAGATCATAAATATCTGTCACAATGCCCTGAGTGGAGTTCTCAATGGGAAGAACCGCATAATCCGCCCTTCCCAACACAACCTCTTCCATTGCATTGCGGAAGGTTTCCGCATGATAGCTTTTAATCTCCTCCGGAAAATACGCTCTCATGGCTGCATAGCTGTATGCGCCCTCCACTCCCTGGAAAACAACCGTAACATTTCTGAGAGGCAGGGTGTCTACCATTTCATAATCTCTGTTCTCCTCTTTTCCGTTTGAAGTAAGAAGCTGATACTGACGTTTGCGGCTGATGGCCATGATCTGCTGGAAAACTTCCTGGATTCCCAAAGCATTAAACTCTCCATGGGCCTGCTCTCCCAGTGATTTCAGTTTTTCTCTTTCCCTTACTGCGTCAAATACCGGTTTTCCGGTACGGATTTTATAGTTTGCCACATCTTCACTGACCTTCATTCTTTTTTCAAAAAGTCTGAGGATCTCACTGTCTATCTCATCTATCTGTCTTCTGCATTCCTGCAAATCTGTCATCTGTATTCCTCCCTGATAAAACTGCTGCCGTCCACAGGGCAGTATCCCTGGCGAACAGCAATGTCCCGCTTCTGTTTCCGGAACTTTTACAGTAAGTGTAGCATCTGCGTATTGTTTTTTCAAGACCGGGGCATGCTATAAGGAAGTTAAATTTATGTAAAAAAACAGGAAAGGATTGCTGTATATGAAACGAAATTTTCTGCTCTGCGGCTCTTTGGGCTGGTGTCTGGAAGTGTTCTGGACAGGCCTTCACTCTCTTCTGAACGGTCAGCCCACCATGATGGGGCAGACCTCTCTTCTGATGTTTCCCATTTACGGCTGCGCTGCAGTGATCGCGCCTCTTTACCGGAGATTATCATCCATTCCCACAGCCGTCCGGGGCTGCCTTTATACAGTGGGAATATTTATTACAGAATTCTTCAGCGGCAGCATTCTGAAAGCCCTTGGAATCTGTCCCTGGGACTACAGCAGCACTCCATTTCACTACAAAGGAGTCATACGTCTGGACTATGCGCCGGTATGGTTTGTAACCGGGCTTCTTTTTGAGAAAATACTTTCAAAATCATCTTGAAAAAACACTTTTTCTATTATATCATTGAAGATGATAATTTCAGATATAACAGTTCTGAATCTGATTCCAATTAGGGAGGTAACAAATGAGACATTTAATGAGCCCGTTGGACTTTTCTGTGGAAGAGCTTGACAAGCTTCTTACCCTGGCCAACGACATTGAAAAGAACCCGGAAAAATATGCCCATGTCTGTGACGGAAAAAAACTTGCCACTTTGTTCTACGAGCCAAGTACCCGTACCCGTTTAAGCTTTGAAGCTGCCATGATGAATCTGGGCGGCAAGGTACTGGGATTTTCCTCTGCTGACTCAAGCTCTGCTGCAAAAGGCGAAAGTGTTGCAGATACCATCCGTGTCACATCCTGCTATGCAGATATCTGTGCCATGCGTCATCCCAAGGAGGGTGCTCCTCTGGTAGCTTCCATGGCTTCTTCTATTCCTGTGATCAATGCCGGAGACGGAGGTCATCAGCATCCCACTCAGACACTTACCGATCTTCTGACTATCCGTTCTCTGAAAGGAAGACTGGACAACCTTACCATCGGTCTGTGCGGAGACCTGAAATTCGGACGTACTGTACATTCTCTCATCGAGGCTCTTGTACGCTACAACAACGTAAAATTTGTTCTGATCTCTCCGGAAGAGCTCCGTGTTCCAAGCTATATCCGCGAGGATGTGCTGACTAAACACAATATTGAATTTGAAGAGGTAGAAAGACTTGAGGATGCCCTTCCGAAACTTGACATTCTTTACATGACACGTGTTCAGAAGGAACGTTTCTTCAATGAAGAGGACTATGTCCGCATGAAAGACTTCTACATACTGGACAGGCAAAAGATGGAGCTTGCAAAGGAGGATATGTATATCCTGCATCCTCTTCCCCGTGTAAACGAAATCGCTGTTGAGGTGGATGACGACCCGAGAGCCGCTTATTTTAAACAGGTACAGTACAGCGTTTATGTCCGTATGGCCCTGATTCTCACATTACTGGAGGTGGATGTAACATGTTAAACGTAGGAGCACTCCGCGAGGGCTATGTTCTTGACCATATCAAGGCAGGCAAAGCCATGACGATCTATCATGACCTGAAGCTGGACAAGCTTGACTGCACAGTTGCCATTATCAAAAACGCCCGCAGCAACAAAATGGGTGTTAAGGATATCATCAAAGTTGAATGTCCTATCGAAAAGCTGGATCTGGATATCCTTGGCTTTATTGACCACAATATCACTGTCAATATCATCAAGGACGAAAAGATTGTTGACAAAAAAGAGCTGAAGCTTCCAAAAAAGATCACCAATGTGATCAAATGCAAAAACCCCAGATGTATTACTTCCATTGAGCAGGGACTGGATCATGTATTCTTCCTGGCAGACGAAGAAAAAGAGATTTACCGCTGCCAGTACTGCGAAGAAAAATACAGGGGAAAACGCAACAAATAAAATTCCATTTATAGACGGCAAAACAAGAGACAGATGAAGATCAGCCTGCTGCAGGCCTCTGATCAAACATCTGTCTCTTTTTATTTCCATCCATATTTTTATTTTATCGTAATATATGCACAAGCAGACCGATAAGCCGGGTTATGTCGTTGAGTGATCATCTGTCTAGGCCGGCCGTTACCGGACGGCTCAAGCGACCCACCTGAAAGCACGACGGGCAGCCGTATCGCTTTCTTCTCGGTCTTGCTTCAAATGGAGTTTACATGTGCCCGTTCTGTTACCACAACGGCGGTAGTCTCTTACACTGCCTTTCCACCCTTACCTTCATAGAGAAGGCGGTTTATTTCTGTTGCACTGGTCTGGGAGTCACCTCCACCGGACGTTATCCGGCATCCTGCCCTGTGAAGCCCGGACTTTCCTCGTCTGCACCCTTTCGTCTGTACAGCCGCGATCACCTGGCCTGCTTGCGCAAAAGCTATTTTAACACGGTTTACTCAAGATGTAAAGAAAGATTTCTATACATCAAAACAGCTTCCTCCTACAAATTCTCTTAAAATGGAATTATGGGGAACCGCCTCGCTTGGAACTGCTACAAAATAGTCCAGGAACTTCAGGAGACGTTTTGCCTCCACATATTCCGGCTCCTTCTGATCAATTCCAAACAGGAGAGGTTCTGCATAAAGCTTCAGACATGCCAGCTCATATACCAGAGCTGAATTAAACATTACATCCGCCTGTTCCTGGAACGGAAAAATATTCGCCTCCTCACCTCTGCGCACAGAAGGCCAGCGGGCAATGGTTTCCTTTGCGGAGATTCCTCTTGTCCGGGCGTCCCTGACGATCCTGCGGATCAGTCGTCCGTCTGTGGTAGGGATCCGGTTATGCTCGTCAATATTCAGCTGCGTCAAAGCGCTGATGTAGATTTTAAACTTGTTTTCCATCGGAAGCCCATAGCTTAATCTGTCGTTCAGCCCGTGGATACCCTCGATCACAAGCACGTCTTCCTTCCCCAGCTGAAGAAAATCTCCTCTGTATTCCCTCATGCCGGTTTTGAAATTGTATACCGGAAGCTCCACTCTCTCGCCGCTTAAAAGCGCCAGCATGTCTTTATTAAACTGTTCTACGTCAATGGCTTCCAGACATTCGTAGTTCTTTTCTCCAAACTCATCCAGAGGGGTGTTCTCTCTGTTCACAAAATAATTATCCACGGCAATGGGATGAGGCCGCATGCCATGGGCTCTCAGCTGAATACTCAGTCTGTGAGAAAACGTTGTTTTTCCTGAAGAAGAAGGACCGGCGATCATTACGAATTTTTTATTGCCGGCTTCTGCGATCCTTTCTGCGATCCCGGAAATCTTTGCCTCCTGAAGAGCCTCCTGAACCAGAAGGATATTCTGGATCCCCTCGCCTGTGATCCTGTCATTCAGATCTCCCACACAGGCAATATCCAGTTTTTCCACCCATTCCTGAGATTCTTTCTGAACCCGAAAGATTTTTTCCTCAGGCGCAAAAGGCGGGATCTCATCCGGTCTGTTCCTTTCCGGAAGTTCCAGTACAAAACCTTCGTCATAAGGCTTCAGATCAAAGTATCTGAGATAACCGGTATGGCTTGCCATATATCCGTAAAAGTAATCTTCATAATTCCCAATACTGTAAAGGTTTACCCTGGATACTCTCCGATAGCGAAAAAGCTGCTCTTTGTCATACATCCCGTGTTTATGGAAAAGCTCAACCGCTTCATGGGTACTGACAGAACGCTTTTGGATGGGAAGGTTTGCCTCTGCAAGCTCATGCATCCTGGCTTTTACCCGGTCCAGAAACTCCTGGTCAGGGGCTGTACTTTGCTTTATGGTAAAATAATATCCGGAGCCTACCGAATAATGGATCACCACATTGTCTGCGCCATCCTTGCCCGCAACATCATAAATCGCTTTTAAAAGAAGCATGCACACACTTCTTTTATAGGTCTCATGTCCAATACTGTCCTTTGTTGTCACAAGCTCCAGTCTGCAGTCCTTCTTCAGCTTCTTGTGCAGTTCTTCCAGCTTCCCGTTGACTGTCACAAGGATCACCGGAGCATCCCAGAGTTCCCGGAAGTCTTTTACAATCTCTCCATATGCAGTTCCCTGTGGATACTCTTTTACTGTCCCGCCGATTTCGACCTTTCGCATATTCTGTTCCATAAAGCCTCACGCCTCCTGTCCTTCGCTCTCTGCAGCCTTTCAGGCTCTGTGAATTTTAGGTTATAATAAAGTATATGGGCTTACTATACGGGCGCATGAAACCTTCAGCTCCGGAAATTCTGCTGAAAGCTTCCTGCTTACTGCTTCCATAAAAATATATTCTGTTCCGTAATGTCCGGCATCGATCACTGCCAGCCCCTGCGCTGTGGCATCAATGCCTGTATGGTGGTCAATGTCTCCTGTAATATAGACCTGGGCGCCCTTTTTCAGCGCATCCGGAATCATGCTTTTTCCGCTGCCCGTACATACCGCTGCTGTTTCTACCATCTGTTCCGGCTCACCATAAAGCCTTACGTCATTCAGGGACAGAGCTTCCTTTACATAAAGAGCACATTCTTTAAGGCTCATTGGTTCAGGAAGCTTTCCCACGCGTCCGAACCCCTGCGGCCCCTGCTCTGTTTCTGCTGTCACAGAAAGGACCTGACGTTCTTTCAGTTTCAGATAATCTGCGCTGAGCTCTGCCATTCCCATCACATCATAATTGGTGTGCATGGCAAAATACGAAATATTATGGCGGATCAGTGACAGCACCTTTCTGCCTGTAAAATCGTGATTATTGATCTTTTTCATGCCACGGAAAATCATTGGATGATGAGTAATGATCATATCCGCCTGCGCTTTCACAGCTTCCTCCAGCACAGCCTCCGTAAGATCCAGAGCAAGAAACACATGATGTACCTCCTGCCCGTCATCTCCTACCAGAAGTCCTACATTGTCCCAGTCTTCTGCCATATTTCCGGGATATTCTCCCTCCAGCCAGTCTGTCAGTTCTCTAACCTTCATATCGTTTTAAAGCGGTAAGGATCTTCCGCTTTTCCTCCTCTACTTCCTGTCTGCGCTGTCCTGCCGAAGCTCCCGGAGCATCCTTCAGGCGCTCAAGGATCTCCTTTCGGATCCTGAGTTCCCGTTCCAGATACTGTCTCAGAACCGGATGACATTTTTCCAGAAGAAACTTTCCGAATTCCAGCTCTTCTTCTGTCCACTCTCTGTCTGCTTTTCCGGGAACAGCCTTCATCAACGGATAAAATTTTCCCTCTTCAAGAACCATTTCTTCATTTACAATATGGTATCCATTTTCAAAAAGAAATTTCCTTACATGAGGAATGTCTGACTGGGGCTGAAGGATCAGTTCCCGGAAGCCCTTTCGGGTTTCTTCCCCCTCTGTCAGGATTTTTTCCATCAGAGGGCCTCCCATTCCGGCAATCACAAGAGTGTCCCCTTCTTCTTTGCCGATTTCCTTCAGTCCGTCAGAAAGTCTTGTTTCTATGTAGTTATCCAGTCCATACTGATGAATGTGCTCCCTGGCTCTGGACAAAGGTCCTTTCCCCACATCTGCAGCGATCGCCCGGGGAATCTTTTTTTCAAGTATCAGGTATACCGGCAGATATCCATGATCGCATCCCACATCTACCAGCCGGTTTCCTTCTGTCACCATCTCTGCAATGGCAGACAGTCTCAATGATAACTGCATGTCCTGCTCCTTAATCCAGATAATCCTTCAGCTTGCGGCTGCGGCTTGGATGGCGGAGCTTACGCAGCGCCTTTGCCTCAATCTGGCGGATACGCTCTCTGGTAACATTAAATTCTTTTCCCACCTCTTCCAGAGTGCGGGCGCGTCCGTCATCAAGACCGAATCTGAGACGAAGAACCTTCTGCTCTCTTTCTGTCAGGGTTCCAAGAACCTCGATCAGCTGCTCCTTTAAAAGAGTAAATGCTGCAGCATCTGCCGGAACCGGGACATTATCATCCTGGATAAAGTCGCCAAGATGGCTGTCCTCTTCCTCACCGATCGGTGTTTCCAGAGAAACCGGCTCCTGGGAGATCTTCAGGATCTCGCGTACACGGTCCACAGACATATCCATTTCTTCTGCGATCTCCTCCGGACTTGGTTCGCGTCCAAGCTCCTGAAGCAGCTGACGGGAAACGCGGATAAGCTTATTGATGGTCTCTACCATATGAACCGGAATACGAATGGTTCTGGCCTGGTCTGCAATGGCTCTTGTGATAGCCTGGCGGATCCACCAGGTAGCATAAGTACTGAATTTATATCCTTTACGGTAATCAAACTTTTCTACCGCCTTGATAAGACCCAGGTTTCCTTCCTGAATAAGATCAAGGAAAAGCATTCCTCTTCCCACATAGCGCTTTGCAATGCTGACAACAAGACGAAGGTTTGCTTCTGCAAGACGTTTCTTTGCGTTTTCATCGCCTTTTTCCATTCGCTGCGCAAGCTCGATCTCCTCGTCCGCAGTCAGAAGACTGACCTTACCGATCTCCTTCAGATACATGCGGACAGGATCCTCTATGCTGACGCCTTCCGGAACAGAAAGATCGATCTTGTCAAGCTCCACCTCTTCCTCATCGTCCAGCTTGTCAATGTCCATGTCGTCATCCAGGATCAGTTCCTCGTCATTTCCTGTAATGCGCAGCACATCTACCCCACTTGCTTCAAGAAAGTCAAACACCTTTTCCATCTGGTCCACTTCCAGATTCTGATCCTTAAAAAAGTCATTGATCTCCTGATATTCCAGCACATTTTTTTTCTTTTTGGCAAGCTCCAGAAGTTCTACCAGTTTCTCACTGAATTTACCCATATTCATTTCCATAGGTGCTTAATCCCTCCATATAGTGTTTATATTTTATCCTTATTCAAAAGAAATATGCAGTTCCCAGCGTTTTCTGCCAAGATCCTCCAGTTCTTTTTTTGCTTTTACAAGCTTCTGCAGACCCTGAAGATCGGACGGATCCCAGTTTCTGTTCTTTTCCGCAAGGCTTTCCTGCTTGATTCGGAGAAGCGTGTCCGCAAATGCCTGATCCTGTTCCTGCTGCGTTTCCAGATGAATCGTGGCATTAAATAAAGAAGCCACCTCTCTCTGTTCCTCGCTGTCCGGAAAGCTATTCAGAAGTCTTGCAGGATTTATTTCGCCCTCTTCTCTCTGCTGAAACAGCATCTGAGCCACCTCCCGGTAAAGGGGAACAACAAAATCCTCCGGAGTCAGATACTGGGCTACCTTGTCAAATATCTTCGGATAAGTGACAAGCCAGGTAAGCATAAGCTTCTGGGAAGTGTCTGACGCCGACTCCTTTTTCTTTTTTTCCGGCGAACCGGATTTCGGCTGAGTCCGGTGCTCTGCAGGAGTCCCCTTTAAAGCCAGTGTATTCACACGCTTTCTCAGATCCTCACTGCTGATCCCATAACGTCCTCTGTATATTTTAACGACAGCGTCGATGTAAAGATTTCGTTCCAGCTCATCCTTCAGTTCCAGAAGCATCTGTGCACACCGCTCAAAAAACTGATTCTGACCCTGAGGATCATTCATGGAAAATTCGTTTTCCGCCACCTCAACCCGGAACAGAAAGCTGTCCCTGGCCTCTTCAAGTCGCTGTTCAAAAGCCTCCGGTCCCATATTCCGGATAAATTCATCCGGGTCCTTATAGGGCTTCAGACTGACAACTCTGGAATTTACTCCTGCCTCCCGAAGGATCGGAATTCCCCTGAGCGCCGCCCGGATTCCCGCTTCATCACTGTCATATAAAAGCAGCACTTCCTGAGTATAGCGCTTCAGAAGACTTGCATGTCCTGAAGTAAGCGCTGTTCCTAGAGATGCCACCGCGTTGGTAAAGCCAGCCTGGTGCATGGAGATCACATCCATATAGCCCTCGCAGAGGATCAGATATTTTTTCCTTGTGGTCCGGGCAATGTTCAGCCCGTAAAGATTCCTGCTTTTATCAAAAATCTTTGTTTCCGGAGAGTTGAGATATTTAGGCTTCGCATCTCCCATAACGCGTCCGCCAAAGCCAATGACCCTGTTATTTACATCCATGATCGGAAAGATCACCCGGTTCCAGAATTTATCATACATTCCGTGCCGCTCGTCCACATTAAAAAGCCCAGACTCTCTCAGCCGGTCATCCGGATAGCCTTTGGCTTTCAGATAACGGTACAGGCCTCCGCCTATCCGGTCCGAATATCCCAGTCCAAACTTTCTCATAGTCTCCTCGCTGAGTCCCCGGTTTTTCAGATAATCAAGGCCTGTCTGACCTTTTTCTGTGCGAAGCTGATAATAAAAATACTGCGCCGCCTGTTTATTGATCTCCAGAAGCTCTGCTTTTTCCTGAGCCTTCTGTCTCACCTCTCTGGAGTATTCGATCTTCGGAAGCTCCACCCCCGCCCTGTCTGCCAGATGCTTCAGCGCCTCTCCAAAGGTATAATTCTCATACTCCATAATAAAATTAAATACATTTCCTCCTGCTCCGCAGCCAAAGCAGTAATACATCTGCTTGCCTGGCGTTACGGAAAACGAGGGGGTTTTTTCGTTATGAAAAGGGCACAGGCCAAAATAGGAATTTCCCTTTTTTGTAAGTCTTACATATTGGGATACTACGTCTACAATATCATTTTTGCTTCGTACTTCTTCAATGATATCGTCTGAATAGCGCATAGACATCCTCCTCTGTTATTTAATAGCTGTCCCATGACTGAGGTATGTAAATTTCCCGGAACTTTGCCATAGAATACTGGTCTGTCATTCCGGAGAGATAATCACAGACCGCTCTGTCTGTGGACTCTCCTTTTAAAAGCAGCTCCCGGTACTCTCTGGACATTGCCTCCGGATGCTCTATATAATACCGATACAGCTCCTTCAGCATATTGATCGCCTTTTTTTCCTCGCGCTTAGCCTCCCGGTGATCATAAACGCTCCGGAACATCAGCTCCCTGAGATCCATAAAGGCTTCCTGTATCTCCTCTGACATCTGGATCCGGTCTCTGTCCATACTGTTTTCTATAATGTCATGTACAAAGGTATTCAGCCGCTCTCTTGTGGTATAACCCAGAAGCATTCTCATGGTTACAGGGATATCATCCTCTGTAATAATTCCTGCTCTCTGCGCGTCGTCCATGTCATGATGCAGATAGGCGATCTTATCAGAAAACCTTACCACCTGACCTTCCAGAGTAGAAGGATTCCCGCTGGTACGGTGATTCAGGATGCCGTCAATGACCTCCCAGGTCAGGTTCAGCCCTTCGCCGTCCTTCTCCAGAACCTGCACCACCCGTGCGCTCTGCTTATAGTGGGCAAAGCCGCCCGGACTGATCTCATTCAGAGCCTTTTCTCCAGCGTGACCAAAAGGTGTATGTCCCAGATCATGGCCCAGCGCAATGGCCTCCACCAGATCCTCATTCAGTCTGAGAGCCTTGGCAATGGTACGGGCAATCTGAGAAACCTCCAGTGTATGAGTGAGACGGTTTCTGTAATGATCTCCCTGAGGCGCCAGAAAAACCTGAGTCTTATCCTTCAGCCTGCGAAAAGCCTTGCTGTGAAGAATCCTGTCTCTGTCCCGCTGAAATACCGTGCGCACATCACATTCCTCTTCCTCCCTCTCCCGCCCCCTGGACCGGACACTGAAGGAAGCATGGGGACTTAAAAGCTCCAGTTCCCTTTTTTCCATGCTTTCTCTTATATTCATAGGCAATTCCTCCACAGAATGACAAAATACCTCTTATTAATTATATTCTACACAAAGCTTCAAATTCCTCTTTTTTTTCAAAAAAATCAGCATGTGGATTTTTCCCGACACGGGTTTATTAAACAGGCAAGACTATATAAAATCTCAGACTTATCAAAAAAGATCTTGTCAGTATGCAAAAAGAACAGGCTTCATCCTGTTCTTTAAAGATTATTTTTTATACTTTGGATTTCACTTTTAAATTAGAACTCCGGTATGTCAAACAGCTCATCAAAAGTAATCTGAAGGTTAGGAAACATAACAATTCCCAGTTCTTCTGCATTTTCTCTTGTAACTGTTTTATACAAATATGGATATACCATATCATTTTCATCAAAGTCAAACAAATAAATTTCCACTTGCTTTTTACGCCAGTCTACGATCCAGTATTCCCCTATCCCTGCCTTGGCATATATCTGCATTTTTTCTCCACGGTCATATTTTTCTGTGGAATCCGATAACACTTCCATAACAAAACGTGGTATCCCTGTAAATGAAATATTCTTTCTATCTCTCATATTACAGATTATAGACACATCCGGAACAATAACCTTGTAGTCGTTTTCACGCCATTCATATTGAACGGTATCTCCAAACACACGACATAAACTGTCTTTTATCTGCGATCCGACTTTTATGACAAAGTTGTGAATCACAATAGAATGTTCCAGGTATGTTTTACTGAAACTCTCTACTGGTAAAATGTTCATGCAGTTCACCTCCGAATCTGATATGGTAAAATTATAGCATATTTCAAACTATATGCCTAGTACCTGCCAACGGAATCACCCCCATCAAACTTCCAGAAGTTTAGTGGGATAACAAATTTACTTCGTGGTTAACAGAAATATTCTGAAAGGTTACGCCAGTACAAGTATGAGCCGGATCAATCCACTATGCGGAAATTTAGCTGTTGCGTGTTCTTCGTAAACTCTCAGACTTATTAAAAAGATCTTGTCAGTATGCAAAAAACTCTTAACATCACATCAATCTCTGTGATATCAAGAGTTCTAAATCAGAATGCGGAAGATGGGACTTGAACCCACACAAGCGCAATGCTTACAAGATCCTTAGTCTTGCTCGTCTGCCAGTTCCGACACTTCCGCATATCGCATTTCTTCGGGATTATTTTGCTTCTCCCTCGCGACGAATTGTAGTATATCAGTTATTAACAGGTTTGTCAACAACTTTTTCACAGTTTTTACTGTGAATGCGGAAGATGGGACTTGAACCCACACAAGCGCAATGCTTACAAGATCCTTAGTCTTGCTCGTCTGCCAGTTCCGACACTTCCGCATATCGCATTTCTTTGGGATTATTTTGTTTCTCCCTCGCAACGAATTGTAGTATATCAAAACCAGCAGACAAAGTCAATACCTTTTTTTAATTTTTTTATTTTTCGCAAATATTTTACTTTTTCACAATATTTACCTCAGTTCAGCTCCGCAATCCGGCTGACTGCCACATAAATCTCCTGTATTTTATACCAGGTAGGGTAATCCGTGATTCCGGTCTCAGGAAGACCAAACACCCCCTGAAATCTCCGCACCGCATCTGCTGTCCTCTGTCCGTAAATACCGTCTGCATTTATCGAAGGAACTGCAGGATAAGACCGGGAGATTGTATTGATCTGCTCCTGAAGCTGCCGCACCTTTGCCCCTGTAGCTCCAATGTCCAGATCATACCCGAGCCAGGAAGCCGGAACTCCGGAAACCTCTTCCGCAACATTAATATACATATCATCCCCGTAAAAATAACGCAGGATCTCTATGGGAGAATAGCCCTGATCCCCAAGGGTTTTACTTCCCCACTGGGTCATCCAGCCTCTGTCCCTGCACTGTACACGCTGCCCGTCGCAGTACTGAGTAAGGATCGGCTGGCGCACATCCGGACGGGACAGATAATTTTCAAACAGCTCATCCACGATTCTAGAAATACTGTCAAACACATTTCTTCCGTAAATCCATTTATGGTCATAGGCAGTAGATGAGGTAATGGTAAAATCATAGCCTTTATTCCGGTACCATTCTGTATACACCCTGTTCAGAGTAAACGACATAATGGCAAGAACATTGGCCCGTATGGTATCGTCCGGCCAGGTAGCATAAATCTCACTGCTTGCCACATTTTTTATATAATCTTTATAACGCACATAATAATTTCCTGCCGACTGATCTCCTACCGGACCGTTATGGACAATTACATATTCCGGAATCACAACCTTGCTTAAAACAATCTCTCCCGTTTCATTGACAGGTTTGATCTCCGCTTCCGGATTTTTGGGCGGATATTCCGCAAACAGCGTATGGGGACCGATCACGATCCTGTCAAAGCTTTGCCGTGACTGAAATCTCAGTCTGACAGGCTGCTGGGCAAGAACATCCGGCAGAACTTCTGTTCCGGCGATCTCTTCTCTTTCAAATCCCTCCGCCTGTATCTGAATGGTATATTCGGCATAAGGCTGTTCTTCTGAAGGCTCCATACTGTATTCCAGAGGAGGGGACTTAAGCTCCAGAACCGGCGTCTGACCTGAAGAATCTGTTTTTACCTCCTCCACGGTACGGTCCGGTTCTCCTGTATAGGAAATCCTTACCACCGCATCCTCTACCGGTCTTGTTCCGTCTTCTGTAAGAACCGTTACCTGCAGACCGCCTCTGGAAGTGTCTTCCTGCTGCATTCTCAGTCCGCTGCGTTTTCTGTGGGAATATAACTGATTCATTCAGCTCTCCAAACAACAGTTTTACAGCATTTTATGCTTTTCATTCTTTATTTATACACAGACTTATTTCAGACTGCTCTCTCCGCTGGAAGGCCGGATCATTGCCTCGTCCTCATGGATTACAATCTCTTCCCCCTCTGCTCCGTTACCCACATCAATAAAATACAGAATGTCACCACAGGGACGTTCCTTTCCTCCATCTGTAAGCATGTTCAGAACTCTTCCTTTAAATACAAGGGTGGTGGAGCCTCCCCCGTCAAGATGATAGGCATACTCACACCCCAGATCCAGAAATACCTGCTGAAGCTCCTGATAGGTCATACCCTCGGACCCTCCTGCGCCTTTTCCGTCAACTGCCACAAGATAGTATTCTCCCGGATGTACCATTCCCACTGCGGTTCTCTGATACCGGGCAGTCTGCGTAAACTGACCGGATATTTCTGATGCCTTTCCATTTTCTACCAGAGTGGGACCAAAACAGTAGGTATCCTTTACACCCCGGTTCAGCATATCCTCAGCCGTCATTCCTGCTGCTGCAGTAAACATACCGCCATCCTGGGTCACACAGAAAATGTTCCCGTTGGAGTACACATCATTATAGATCTTTCCGTTTTTGATCATGGTTTTTCCAGGAGCAGGTATCCCTGTTCCATAAGAAAACCCGCTTCCATTTACACCGATCACTCCATTATGAGCCGCAAGCTCCTCTGAAACCGGTTTACGTGGATTTCCATAGGTTCCTCCGCAAAGAGCCGAGCACAGCTGCCGGGGACTGAAGGTTTCCACATGACAGACCCAGTATTTTGTATAGCCGGTATCTTTTTCCTGCACAGATATTTTTAATGTTTCTGTCTCATAATGCAGGTCATCATTTATGTAATCCCATTCATCTGATATGCGATCCACTGTTTTTTGAAATTCCTGACGTTTCTGGTCATAAGACAGGGGAAGCTTCCACATTTCTGCCTGTGCATCCTGAAAAATTTTACTGTTTTTTGATGTATTCATTGCCACAGAACCGGAATCCGGATCGTACAGCTTTGCCAGCATTTCCCCCACATTCTTTACCCGGAGCTCTGCCTCTTCTCTCTGTTTTTTCTCTTCTTCTTTCTTTTTTCGTTCTTCCTCTGCCTTTTGTTCTTTCTCTCCTGCAGTTTCTGTATCCTGCGGATTCTGCAGGTTTTCTCTCTTTTCCTTTTTCCCGGATTTACTCTGCTCTTCCGGATAGGGGCCGGCCTTTTCCGGTGCTCCTGACTCCAGATATCCGCTCTCTGCTTTCAGCATTTCCGTTTCCTCTTTCTGAAGCTTTTTCTCCCCTGCCTGCTGTGTAAAAAAGCAGGCAGCTCCAATGCCTCCCGCAGACACCAGAGCTGCTATCAGAAGGACAAACACACCCTTTCCATATCTTTTTTTCAATCTGCTCCTCCATGAAATAAAAAGCACAAAAGCCGGATTCCCCGGCTTTTATACGATCAGAATATTTTAAGAATATCGTTATACATGACAACAACCATCAGCGCCATCAAAAGCATCAGGCCCGCAAAATGAACCATACCTTCCACTTCACGGTTAATGGGCTTTTTGCGCACTGCCTCTATAAAAAGAAATACAAGACGCCCTCCATCCAGAGCAGGAAGGGGCAGAAGATTCATAACGCCAAGGTTTGCTGAAAGAAGCACGGCCATATTCAGCATATTCATCCAAAGCATCAGAGTTCCCGCACTTTTACTTTCTTCATAGGTAGTTCCAATGGCATCCACAACTCCCACAGGGCCGCTGAGATCCTTCACTCCAAGTCCTCCTGTCACCAGTTCTTTAAGACTCAGAAGCGTGGTGCGGATCATATATTTGATATCCAGAGCCGCATACTTCAGAACCTGGAATCCTTCTGCCCTAGTATATCCCATATTGTAGGAAAATCCGGGGATTGGGGTTCTGTATTCCTTTGGAGTAATCTCTGCGGAATATTCCAGTCCGTCACGTTCATAAGTAATCTCAACCTCTTTGTCAGAAAGGGGATGCTCTGCAATATAGTTTTCGTACGCTTTTCCGTCAGGAATCCTGGTTCCGTCAATGGAAGTGATCACATCCCCCTCCTGAAGTCCCGCAGCCTCCAGAGGCATTCCCTCGATCAGAGAAAGAACCTCCATGGAATCTGTATCAGAACGATTGAAGCCCAGAAGATAGCGAACCGACACATCCGGGGTATAGGTAAATGTTTTTTCTTCCCCGTTACGGCGCACCTTCATGGTAACCGGCTCTTCCTGAAGTTCATTCAGATAAGAATACACATACAGATCACGGGCAACATCTATCGTATAGCCGTCAAACTCTGTAACAACATCTCCTTTCCGAAGCCCGGCTTCTGCCGCAGGAGAGCCCTTTTCCACTTCCATGATCTCTGCCGGATCATATCCCACAAAGCCGGTAATGATCACAGATAAAAGAAATGCCAGAATAAAGTTAAATATCGGGCCTGCCGCTACAACAGAAATCCTTCCCCACACCGGAGCAGCATTAAAAGTTCCGGGAAGTTCCTCTTCCCCTGTATCCTCTCCCAGCATGGCGCAGGAACCGCCAATAGGAAAAAGCTTAATGGAATACCGCGTCTCTCCCTTTTGAGTACTGAAAAGCCGTGGCCCCATGCCAAGGGAAAACTCAGTGACCACAATTCCGTTTTTCTTTGCCAGAAGGAAATGTCCCAGCTCATGTATGATAATAATCACGCTGAATATAATAACAGCAATCAGAATCTTCAATTTACCACCTGCTTTCAATCCACTGATACGTCTCGTTTTCTACTGCCAGGATTTCATCCAGATCAGGAGACTCTGTTTTTTTATGCCTTTCCATAGACTGCCCGATAATATCATAAATATCCAGAAAACGGATTTCCTCATGAAGGAATTTTTTTACTGCAAGCTCGTTTGCCGCATTAAAAACAGTTGGCATGGAACCGCCCTCCCGGGCTGCCTGAACCGCCATTGGAAGTCCCAGGAAGGTCTCCATATCAGGCTCTTCAAAGGTAATCTGTCCAAGCTTCGCAAAATCAAGTCTCTCTCCGTCCAGATATCTTCTTTCCGGATAATAAAGAGCATACTGAATGGGCAGACGCATATCCGGTGTTCCCAGCTGCGCCATAATACCTCCGTCCTTAAATTCCACCATGGAATGAATGACACTCTGAGGCTGTACCACTACCTGGATCTGATCAAGCTCCACATCAAAAAGCCATTTTGCTTCCATCACTTCCAGTCCCTTGTTCACAAGAGTTGCAGAATCTACTGTGATCTTCTGCCCCATTACCCAGTTAGGATGCTTTAAAGTATCTGCCAGAGTCACCTGTTCCAGATCTTTTCTTTTTCTGCCGCGGAAAGGTCCGCCGGAGGCTGTGAGCAGAAGCTTATGTATTTCCTCCTGCCGTTCTCCGTTCAGACACTGAAACACCGCGCTGTGTTCACTGTCAACAGGAAGGATCCTGACGCCGTATTTTTCTGCCATAGGCATGATCAGATGGCCTGCTGTAACAAGAGTTTCCTTATTGGCAAGAGCAATATCCTTGCCTGCCCGGATTGCCTCTATGGTAGGACGGATGCCCAGCATTCCCACAATAGCAGTTACCAGGATTTCCGTTTCCTCCATGGAAGCCAGCTCCAGAAGCCCCTCCATGCCTGAAACCACTTTAATATCTGTATCCTGAAGCTTTATCCTCAGCTCCCGGGCTGCATCTTCCTCCCACACGGCAACAAGTCTGGGACAAAATTCTCTTGCCTGCTCCTCCAGTTTTTTTATATTTCTTCCGGCGCTGATTCCCAGAACCTGAATATCTCCATTGGCACGTACAACCTCCAGAGTCTGTGTTCCGATAGAACCTGTAGAACCTAAAATCGCAATTTTTTTCATATTGACTCCTTATAGGGTATTTTATAATCTGTTTTTATATACCCAGAATAAATTTTGCCATGTAATAGATAACAGGAGCAGTAAAGATCACACTGTCAAAACGGTCAAGAATACCTCCATGTCCCGGAATCAGCTTTCCATAATCTTTAATTCCTCTGTTTCTTTTAATGGCAGATGCAGCCAGATCGCCCACCATGGAAATCAGGGCGCCCACTGCGCAGATCACTGCATATTCCACTACCGGGGCATGGATGATGGCCGCGTAGGCAGCTCCCAGGCCGGCAGCTCCTGCAACTCCTCCTACTGCTCCCTCAATGGACTTTTTAGGGCTCAGTACAGGCGCCATTTTATGCTTTCCGATCAGCACTCCTACGCAGTATGCGCAGGTATCGCAGCCCCAGGAGCAGAAAAAGATTAGCCATACAAGAAGATGACCATTTTCCAGATTTCTTGTCAGGAGAATAAAGGACAGCATCACTGCCACATAGACCAGCCCGAAAAATGCGGACATTACCTGCTCTGCCTGATATTTGGGATATGTAAATACATAGACGAACATCAGAAGCACAAGAGAAAGAATCACTGCCATCATTCCATATTTTTCAAATCCCAGAAAAACTGTGCCATAATAAAGAACTGCCCCCAGATAACCGGCCAGTTCCAGAAGGTCCATTCCGCTTTTATGCACGCCCATGGCGTTGTACAGCTCTCTCATGCCGATCAGAGAAACACACAGCAGCGTCAGAAGCAGAACATATCCTCCGCTCATGATGGTCAGAAGAGCGATTGCCACCAGAACAATGCCGCTTAAAAGTCTTGTTTTAAACATTGTCTATTCCTCCTTCACTCCGCCGTATCTCCGGTCGCGCTCATTGTATTTTTCTATGGCCTTTATCAGCTCCGGCTTATGAAAATCCGGCCATGCCACATCTGTAAAATAAAATTCTGTATATGCAAGCTGCCACAGAAGATAATTGGAAAGTCTCTGCTCCCCGCTTGTACGAATCAGAAAATCCGGGTCAGGAATACCTGCCGTATCCAGATATCCTTCAAAAACTTCTTCCGTGATCTCCCCAGGACTGACCTTTCCGTCCACTGCATCCTGCGCAAGCTTCCTGATGCCTCTGACGATCTCGTCACGTCCGCCGTAGTTCAATGCAATCTGAAAAAACAGTTCATCATAATCCTTTGAAAACTCTTCAAGCTCTCTGACCTTCTGCTGGATATCTTCATCAAAAGCAGAAATATCTCCCAGAACGCGCACACGCATTTTATTTTTTCTGGAAATCTTGATGCATTTTTTCAGATAATTACGAAACAGGTTCATCAGTGAATCCACTTCTTCTTTGGAACGCTTCCAGTTTTCTGTTGAAAACGCATACACTGTCAGATACCTGACTCCAAGCTCCTTCATGTCATCACAGATCGTTTCCAGATTTGCACATCCTTTTACGTGGCCATAGCTTCTGGGCATTCCCTTTGCCTTTGCCCAGCGCCCGTTGCCATCCAGAATGATCGCTATATGATTCGGTACTCTCATTGCTGCTCCTCCCGGTAATTTTTATGTTATGGCAAAAGGAGAGCCATTTTTTCAGCTCTCCTTTCTCTTTCCCGCTGAATTATACAGTCAGGATCTCTTTTGCTTTTTTATCTACTGCTGCCTCGATATCTTTGATATACTTATCTGTCAGCTTCTGAACTTCATCTTCCAGATCCTTTACTTCATCCTCAGACACATCCTGCTTGGTAAGCTTCTTAAATGCGTCGTTGGCGTCACGGCGGACATTGCGGACAGCAACCTTGGCTGCTTCTCCCTTTTTCTTAACATCCTTTACCAGTTCCTTACGGCGCTCCTCTGTAAGCTCCGGAAGAACAAGGCGGATGATCTTTCCGTCATTGTTTGGATTCAGTCCCAGATCAGATGTCAGAATTGCTTTTTCGATCTCCTTAATAAGGCTTGACTCCCATGGCTGGATCTGGATCATGCGTGCCTCAGGCACAGTAACATTTGCCACCTGCTGTAAAGGTGTAGGGCTTCCGTAATAATCTACGGTGATCTTGTCAAGGATATGCGGATTTGCACGTCCTGCACGGATTGTAGAAAGCTCTGCCTCAAATCCGTTTAAAGTTTTTGTCATTTTGCTGTCATACTTCTGAACTCTTTCATCCATTTGTCTAATCTCCCTCTCCTTGTTTTTTGCAGCTTTGCTGCATCATATACGGCAGCTTAAACCGTTACTTTTGTACCGGAAAACTTACCGTGAACAGCATTGACAATGCTGTTCTCTTCCTCAAGACCAAACACCAGCATAGGCATTTTCTGCTCAAGACACATAATAGACGCTGTAAGATCCATTGCAGCCAGTTTCTTGTCTACAACCTCTTCAATGGAAATCTCATCGTATTTTACTGCCTCCGGATTTACCTTTGGATCGCTGTCATAAATTCCGTCTACAGCTTTTGCAAGAAGAATGGCTTCTGCCTCGATCTCTACTGCACGAAGTACAGTGGCTGTATCTGTGGAGAAATACGGATGTCCGGTTCCGCCTGCAAAGAACAGGATCTTGCTGGCCTTAAACGCTTCCTCCACTGCATCCTTGGAGTACAGTTTCGTAAATGCTCCGCATACAAACGGAGTAAAAATTTCTGTTTCAAGTCCCAGATATCTGCAGATATCAGAAACATAAATACAGTTCATCACTGTGGCAAGCATACCGATCTGATCTGCTTTATTACGGTTGATGGTCTCGCTTGTACGTCCTCTCCAGAAATTTCCGCCTCCGATCACGATTCCCACCTGAGTTCCCTCTTCTGCAATGGTACGGATCTGCCGGGACACAGCAATGACTGTTTCCTCGTCAAAACCGGTCTTTTTTGCTCCTGCCAGAGCTTCTCCGCTTAATTTCAGTAAAATACGCTTCATAATCTTATCCTCTCCTGTTTCTTTTCGTACAAAAGACTTTTACCAGATACCGGTAACAATCTCATTGCCGTCCTCATCTACCGTAGTTGATACCGTAAAGTTTGAATAATAGTGGTAACCGGTTTTTCCTGTGTCCGGCTCATCCTCATATTCATCATACTGGGGAGAACCGATGGCTGCGATCAGATCATCCATGGATTGTCCGATATATCCGGTTGCCTTGTCAATGGTATCGTCAGTAGGCTGAGTATCATCCGGAGCATCATCGCCATCATCCGGAGCCTGTGTAGGATCCGGTGCGGATGTAGGATCCGGCGCAGATGTGGGATTCGGTGCAGATGTAGGATCCGGATTATCTGTATCGTCATCCTCCTCATCCTCTGTCAGTCCCAGACGCTCCTTGACATCCTTAAGAGTGGAAATCTCTTTTTTGCCTGTAGCTGTCATATAAGTAGCATAAGGAATGCTGTCCTCACCGGTTCCGCTCATGCGAAGAGTGATCTGCTTCATGGATGCAAGAGGAAGATCCCGGAAAAAGCACTCATTCTTATCCTCGTCTGTATAGGTGATCCGGATATCATAGGTAATTCCTGCGGAAGAAGGCTTCTTGTAATAATATACTGCCTGTTCCCCGTTTTTCAGCGTAAACATTCCGTCTACCAGATCATCGCCCCACTCGTCATCATCTGTCTCTTCCTCATCTTCCGGATGCTGACGGATATAAATAGCTCCTATTTCCGAGCCTGTCCGGTTAACGATTGCAACTTTAGAAGCTGTGGCGGTTTTTTCTCCGATCACATTTTTTTCATCGGATACTTCCATATCTACAAGATCTGCAGCCTCTGTCACCTGCGGCGTAACTGTCGGAGTTGCCTGAACCTGCTGTTCGGCCGGTTTATCCTTCTCTTTTCCACAGCCGGCCGCTGCAACTGCAAGTACCAGCAATCCGGCTATTGCAAGATATCTTTTTTTCATATTATAAACCTCCCATTCGTATTAATGGAAATCTCTGAACATAGTTTCATTACTATAATTATACTTAGTATCTTTTTCTTGTCAACTAAATGTCAGGTAAATTCACACAATTTTAAGACTTTCGATTCTGTTCAGTTTCACTTCATTCACAGAAACAGTTTCCGGTTCTGTAAGCAAAACAGCCAGCCCCATATCCTGATCTTGTACCTGTCTGACAACAGTACTTCTTTAATATATCAGTAAAGATTTTTCACTTTAAAATCCCGTTCCGCTTCACGCCTCTGGTCTTTTTTTGCAATATCCTGGCGCTTGTCATAAAGCTTTTTGCCCCGGGCAAGACCGATTTCCACCTTAACAAGGCTGTCCTTAAAATACACTTTAAGGGGAACCAGAGTCAGGCCCTTTTCCTTTAATTTACCTTCCAGTTTATTGATCTCATATCTGTGAAGCAGAAGCTTTCTTACACGAAGAGGATCCTTGTTAAAAATATTTCCTTTTTCGTAGGGACTGATGTGCATGCCGTAAATGTAGACCTCGCCTTTTTCAATTCTGACAAAAGCCTCTTTTATGCTGCACTTGCCCATACGGAGAGATTTCACCTCAGTTCCTGCCAGCGAAATCCCTGTCTCAAAGGTATCCTCTATAAAATAATCGTGAAAAGCCTTTTTATTATTTGCAATCAGTCTGATTCCCTGTTTCTTCGCCATAGCTTATTCCTCCTGCTCTTCCGCGATCGTAAAATCCACAGACCTTTTTACCGCATCCGCATCTGCCACACGGACGCGGATTTTCTGTCCCAGATGATATACTTTTTTCGTCAGTTCGCCTCTCAGTTCATGAGTCTCCTGATCAAAAGTATAATAATCATCCTTCAAGGCAGTAATATGAACCAGTCCCTCTACTGTATTGCCAAGTTCCACATACAGGCCATATCCGGTCACCCCGGAAATGATCCCGTCAAATTCCTCTCCCAGATGATAGGACATATATTCTGCCTTTTTCATTTTGTCAGATTCCCGTTCCGCTTCCTGGGCTCTTCTCTCGCACACACTTGACTGACGGGCCACCTCTTCCAGAATCTCCCGATAATGCTCTGTCTTTCCTTCCCGGGTCAGCCTTCCTCTGAGATTATCTCTGATGATCCGATGTATCTGAAGATCCGGATACCGTCTGATAGGAGAAGTAAAATGACAGTAATATCTGGCCGCCAGACCAAAATGTCCGCTGCATTCCGTGGTATATTTTGCCTGCTTCATGGTGCGAAGTGTAAGCCGGCTGATCATTGTCTCATTCGGAAGATCCTGAATGCTTTCCAGAATTTCCTGAATCTCTTTGGGCGTGATCTCCTGTCCGGATTTCCGCACATCAATCCCCTGATTATGAAGAAGCATCAGAAGCTCCTCCACCTTGTCCGGATCCGGATTTTCATGGGTTCTGTAAACAAAAGGATATTCGCCCTTACAGTATTCTCTGGCCACTGTTTCATTTGCCAGAAGCATAAAGTCTTCAATTATCTCTGTTGCCACACTGGTTTCATAGGGTTTTACATCAATGGCGCGGCCTGCCCCGTTGAGAATGATCTTGCTCTCCGGAAAATCAAAATCAATGGAGCCTCTGTTATGGCGGCATCCTCTGAGGATTCCGGACAGCTCTTTCATCAGGAAAAACATGGGAACAAATTCCTGATATTCTCTGCTGGTCTCTGTTTCTCCGTCTTCCAGAATACACCGCACCTGTTCATAGCTCATACGGCGGTCTACACGTATGACGCTTTCTGTAATTTTATGGGATACTACGGTTCCGTTTTCATCAATATCCATCAGACAGCTGAGAGCCAGACGCTCCACACCCTGATTAAGCGAACAGATTCCGTTGCTCAGACGCTCCGGAAGCATGGGGATCACCCGGTCTGCCAGATAAACGCTGGTTCCTCTTTTCAGGGCTTCTCTGTCAATTGCGCTTCCGCCCTGAACATAATTGCTTACATCTGCAATGTGCACACCCAGATGATAAAGATTCCCCTCCTTTGTAAGAGAAACTGCATCATCCAGATCCTTTGCATCCTCGCCGTCAATGGTAACTGTCATAAGTCCGGTAAGGTCGTCTCTTCCGTCCCAGTCCGCTTCCAGAACATGATCCGGCACTCTCATTGCCTGATTCATTACACGGACCGGAAATTCAGAAGGGATGCCATAGCTTTTTACAACAGCCAGAATATCCGCTCCCGGAGCATGGATATTTCCCAGGGATTCTGTGATCTTTCCCTCAGGCTTACGCTTCTCAGAGCCATAATCAAGGATCTGGGCAACTACCTTTTCTCCATCTCTGATTCCATGAGAATTTTTCGGAGAAATATAAACGTCCCGGGATATTTTCTGGTTATCACAGAGCACAAAGCCATAATCTCCTTCTCGCTGAAAAGTTCCCACAACCTCTGTGGTACCTCTTTCCAGAATTTTTATAACCGTTCCCTCTCTGCGCTTTCCGGGCTTCTGTTCTTTTTTCAGGAGAACCTGTACCTTATCCTGATGAAGCGCTGTATTTACAGCATCTGCAGGAATAAAAATATCCTCTTCATCCTCTCCTGTTTCCACAAATCCAAAGCCCCTGGCATTTCCGATAAAAACGCCCTCTGCCAGAAGGCCCTGTTTTTTCAGACTCTTTATATTTTTTTTCTTAAATGATGCGCGATTTTCTTTTGGGAATCTTTTTTTCTTTTCCCATATTTTTTTTCTGCTCACTTGAACTCCTTTTCTGTAAACACAGACAGTCCTGTCAGAACTGCCGTTTCTGCGTACTCAGGCAAAAAAACACTCTTGCGAATTTACAAGAGTGTCTCCATTTTGCCTTCCATGATTCTTAGAAATTCATATTCAAAATGACAGCCAGAACAAAAAACAGGATTGCCATGACAGTAGTCGCCTTTACCAGACCACCCTCCATAGAACGTCCTTTGTTTCTTCCCCAGTAGGTATCCGCAACACCGGCAATAGAGCCAAGTCCCTGCTGCTTACCTTCCTGCATCAGTACAATGACTGTAAGACCTATGCAATCTAAGACAAAAATTACCGTAAGGATAATTCTTAAGATCTCCATTCAGGTTACACCTCCTAATCAACTGTTTTTCATTGTATCATATGGCTTTTGGGATTTCAACAGTTTTTCTCTAAAAACCTTGACAACAGAACTTCTTTCGGGGATGATATACAGGAATGGCTTATGCTGTTTTATGAAACTTATTACATTTAAAGGATGGTCAACATGAAAACTTCAACAAACAGAATTATGGCTTTTTTTGCCTCTCTTATACTGTCTGCCGGCTTTGCAGTATGCTGTTTCAGAATACCGGCTCTGTCAGCGGCTGTCAGTTCCATTGGAAATGTAAATCTTCTCACTTATGCAATGACAGTTATTTTATTCTGCGTTTCCTATCTTATTTTTTCAATTCTTCTGGCACGCACAGAGAAGCCCTGCTTTTTTGACGCGCCCAGAAACGCTTTTTTTACAGTAGTACTTCTTATAACGGTAAATATTCTTTTCTTTATCCGCATGTACCGCCTGGAAGTAGATGTTTACGGTTCTGTTTCCGCAAGATACGTCTGGCATTCCATTCCTTTCTGGCTTGTACTGATCTGCCTTGTGACAGAAGGGCTCGTTTTTCTTCATTTTGCCAGAAATAATAACTTTTCTGTAAAAGCCTGGGCCATGTCCCTTTTCTATGAGCTTCTCACACTTCTGGTTGCCTATAACTTTTATACCCCGGAGGTTTTTCTCAGAAACGAACCGGACCGTCTTCATATGGATGCATATTTCAATTCCATATATAATGTACTGCACGGAAGCCCTTACACGGAATATACCACCAGTATTTACGGTCACTACGGAATTTTATACAAGCTTCCCATGAAGATCCTTGGAGGCGATCTGATCGATTTTATTCTTCTGAATACCATCATCGGCGCCCTTTGCTTCCTTGCAGCTTTTCTGACCCTTCATTTTATTGTAAAAAATGATCTTTTAAGAATTCTGGGCTCCATTGCCCTGACCTTTCCCGTTCTTTCCATGAGAAGCGGAATCTACTGGCAGCTATGGCCACACAGAATTCTTTTTATGTGCCTGATGCTTTTCTGGATCGCCTTTTGTGTGCGTTTCAAAAAAAGCGGACGCCTCATCTGTATTCTGGGCTATGGGCTTTCGCTTCTCGGCATCCTGTGGAATACAGAAACAGGGCTTTTCTGTGCAGTTTCCTGGGCAGCTTTCTGGATCCTCCGCTGCCTCTGCAGCAAAAAAGGCTCCTGGGTTCCGGTTTTAAAAACCTGTCTTCTGCACTTTGCAGGAATCCTTCTCAGCTTTATGGGAGCATATGCTGCAGTTGAACTGTATAACCTCATGAGCGGAGGTCATATTACAGGAATCCGGGAATTTCTTTTCCCGCTCCTTCAGTCCTCTTACATGGATGGTCTTCTGAGAGTGGATCTTCCGGATTTTGCAAGCGCCTATATGGTAATCCTTGTGTTATTTCTTATAGCCTGTGCCCGGGGTATTTCCCACATATGGTTTGTCCGCGCACAGGATGAAACAGACAGCCGTCATCTCCTTCGCGTCTGCTTCACTTTTGCTGCCGCTGTCCTTTCATTAGGGCAGATCACATATTTTATCAACAGAGCGGCTTATCACAATCTGGAGATCATTCACATTCCCTGTATTCTGCTTCTGTGTATTTTTGCCGAAGAAGGAATGAATACTTTCCAGACATTCCGCATAAAAAATATGAACAGTTTCAGCGGAATGCAGATTTTTAAAGGTACTTTTACTGCTGTTTCCCTGCTTGTTCTGATGACTGTCTCTACCGGAAACATCATTCAGTACGGTCAGAACACAGCTCTCAGAGAGGAACTCCACAATGAGCAGGAACTGAATGATTTCGCCGCCCATATCGCTGCAAATATCCCGGAAAACACCTACGCCTTTGGAATCGGTGTACCGGAGATTTATTCCATCCTCCGCTGGGATACCGGATGCTATACGCTGGATCTGGCCGATCTTTCTCTGAGACCGGAGGCAGGAGACTATATCATGGATGATATCAAAGCCAAAAAAATTCCTGCCTTTCTTGCCGGAGAGGGAACCATCAGCCGTCTGGAAAAATACAGTTCCAGAGAAAAAAGCCAGTGGCTTCTGGATACCTATGAAATTTCCCGGGAATTTGAATTTAAAGGAGCTGTACTTCAGTATTTTACTTTAAAATAATAATGTGTACGTTGTTTTTGAACAAAGCATTTTTATTTGCCGGGAAGGTCGCCACATAATGTATTACTTTCCTGACAAAACAAAAAATCCTCCGTTCTGCCAAAAGCGCCGCGGAGGATTTTTTATTTTCAAATACATTCTGCTTTTGTCATATAACAGTCCTCTGCCTGCTGCTATACAGTTTCCTCCGAAAATCCCCTGAAAGGATTCTGATACTCTCCATTTTCGCCAAGCTGCTCTGCAATACGGAGAAGCTGGTTATACTTTGCATTTCTGTCAGAACGGCAGGGCGCTCCTGTTTTTATCTGGCCTGCACCTGTGGCAACTGCCAGATCTGCAATAAAGGAATCCTCTGTCTCTCCTGATCTGTGGGAGATCACTGCCCGGTATCCGTTTTCCTGCGCCAGCCGGACCGTATCCATAGCCTCTGTCAGAGTACCGATCTGATTTACTTTTACAAGCACTGCATTGGCTGCCTGAAGTCGGATCCCGCAGGTCAGTCTCTTTTTATTTGTTACAAAAAGATCATCTCCTACCAGCTGTATTTTGTCTCCCAGCCGCTCTGTCAGTTTCTTCCAGCCTTCCCAGTCGTCTTCCTCCAGCCCATCCTCAAGAGATACCACAGGAAATTCTTCCAGTAATCCCTCATAATATTCAATCATCTCAGAAGAGTCTCTGAATACATCTTTTCCTTTCATTTTGCTTTCTCCGGGAAAATAGTAAACCCCTTTTTCTTCTTCATACAATTCACTGGCTGCTGCGTCTATGGCAATTGCGATCTGCTTTCCCGGTTCGTATCCGGCCCTTTCCACTGCCTGGATGATCAGCGCCAGCGCATCTCTGGAATCCTCAAGATCCGGCGCAAAGCCTCCCTCATCGCCTACTGCTGTAGACAGATTTTTTTCTTTGAGAATGATCTTCAGAAACTGATAGATCTCCACGCACATGCGGATTCCTTCTGAAAAATCTTCCGCCCCCACAGGCATGATCATAAATTCCTGAAGATCCACGGTATTATCTGCATGGCGTCCTCCATTCAGAATGTTCATCATGGGCACAGGCAGCTTTCTGGTATGACAGCCGCCCAGATATTGATAAAGAGGAATTCTCAGAGCTTCCGCAGCCGCCCTTGCCACTGCCAGAGAAACACCCAGAACTGCATTGGCTCCTATACTGCTTTTATTGTCTGTTCCATCGACTTCTGCCAGAAGTCTGTCTATATTCATCTGATCAAGCGCATTTTCTCCCACAATTGCTTCTGCAAGTTTTGTATTTACATTATTTACAGCTTTTTCCACACTGAGCCCAAGGTATTTTCCCTTCTCACCATCCCGGAGCTCCACTGCCTCAAATCTTCCGGTAGACGCCCCGGAGGGAACTATGGCTCTTGCTGTATATCCATGGATTCCAACAATCCCTTCTCCTGCTGTAACTTCAACCTCAACCGTAGGATTTCCCCTGGAGTCCAGGACTTGTCTTGCGTGAATTCTGCGTACAGGTAAATAACGCAACATATTTTTACCTCCTAAGACTTGATAATCCTATCTTATCCTGAATCCCTTTTTCTATTCACCGGAATTCATTAATATTTTCAGTTAATTATGTATATAAAGTTATTTTTAGCAGTTAAAATAATATTTATTTTAATTTTATCAATTTTCTTATTGACAAACCCCATTTTATCTGTTATAGTAAGCTCATAAAACAAAAGGAACTTAAAAATAAATCAAAAAGGAGTGAGACCACCGAAAACATAAACGAAATCTCATAATCCAACAAGGAGGTACAGACCACCAGAAACGTAAAATAATTCATCATAATCTATGAAAGGAAGGTACAGACCACCGAGAACACAAACTTAATTCCAGAATGTTTTATAAAAATTCAAGGAGGACTAATCCATTGGACAGTGAACATTAAAAAGAGCCAGCAGAAAATCAAATCTGATGGCTCTTATTTTTGTTGTCATATGCATAAAAAGAAGGACAGAGTTTCCTCGACGCTGCTACGGACAAGATCCTTTAAATCGTGCTTTATTAAATCTTCATTGAGTTGTATAAAGTTATCAGACATCGTTCTGTACCTCCTATGGTGAATTTTGTGTGGTAACTTTATTCTACCAAACGGCTATAGACCATGTCTGTTTTTATGAAATTGAATTTGCGAAATTAATTATACGTTATCGTGCAGAGCACTGATGCAGAAAAGCCAGTCATCAATCAGTGAAGGTTCTGCCGTAGACTCCACTTTTTTCAAAACAAATGTGATTTTTCACTTCTTTAGAGATGGTTATGCAATCCTTGTTTAAAAACCGACCAATCGCGTTAAAGCTTTCGTCCTTGTTTAACATGGCTCCAATGATAATTCGTGAAGCAAGAGTTAAATGTTTTTGTTTATTCATAAGGACTTCCTTTCTGCCGGGAGGAATAGCCATATTTATAGAATGGTTTTAACAGAACGTTTGGAAAAATTAAATTCCATGGTTAAGAGAAGATAGATTTGCAGGATTAAATTCCACAGAAGATTGGAATTTAATCCTGCAATTGAGTACCAAGTAAAAAACAACATATTTTTATTCTTATTTTTGTGCAGTTTTTCTCGTTATTTTTTCAGAAATCTGGTATACTTGATACATCAAATTTTTTATTGGAGGATATATCATGATTCGTACACTGGAAAACGATCAGCTTCGGGTACAGATCAATGATCTTGGCGCTGAGCTGACTGAAATCTATGACAAAACAAATGACCGTCAGGTACTCTGGAATGCAGATCCTTCTTACTGGAACCGCCATGCCCCTGTCCTGTTCCCAAATGTGGGCCGCTATTATGAAAATAAATGTCTTATTAACGGAAACACCTACCACTGCGGACAGCATGGATTTGCCCGTGATATGGAATTTACCTGTACAGAGTCCTCACAGACCTCTGTCACCCATCTTGTGACCTCTTCTGATTCAACAAGGGAAACTTATCCTTTTGATTTCCGTCTTCTTATCACCCATAAGCTTTCCGGAAGAGATCTGACTGTACGCTGGACCGTGATCAATGAGGATTCTCAGACCATGTACTTTACTATCGGAGGACATCCTGCCTTTAATGTGCCTGCGGTTCCGGATACTTTTCAGGATCAGTATTATCTTACTTTTAACCATGAATCAGAGCTTACCTGCAGTCTCCTGGATCTTTCCCACGGAACTGTATTTGAGGGAAAAACCTATCCGCTTGCTCTGGAACACGGACGCTGTCATATCAAAAGAGAGCTTTTTGACAACGATACTCTGGTATTTGACAACGGGCAGGTAACCCGGGCAGGAATCGCCTTTCCGGACGGAACTCCTTATGTGGAAATCACCTGTAAGGGATTTCCGAACTTTGGTATCTGGAGCGCGCCGGATTCTCCCTTCGTCTGCCTGGAACCCTGGATGGGACGCTGCGACAACACCGGCTTTGCCGATGAGCTCTCTTCCAAGCAGGACATCAACACCCTGGCTGCCGGAGAGACCTTTAAACAGTTTTACACCATATCTGTGAAATAGAAAAAGCCTTCTGTATCCGATTTTTGTTCCGGGGAAGCTTTATGTTTTTATATACTTGAATCACTAATACTTCTTTAAATAATACAAAAAACTTCCGGGGAAGGGGCAGATTTGACTCCCATGAGCCAAATCTGCTCCTGTTTGGAACTATCTATTTCCCGACAGCCCCTTTCCCGGAGTTTTTCTGTACAGAAACGCGCTGTTTCTGATTTTATATTCTGCTTTTACAGTTCCTGTATTTTCCCGGCAGCCCCGGAGCTCATCCGGCTTTTAACAGACTTTCTCCATCATTTGATCCTGCTCATTTTTTCATAAATTCCTGACAGGCGGGGATATATCTGCTGATATACCTCCTCATAAAGTTTCCGGTATACTGCATGCTGCCGCCGGTTTGGTTTAAATACATCTTTTTTATGAACCATACACCTCAATGCTTCTCTGTAATCCTCAAACACGCCCAGCGTCACAAATGCAGAAATCGCACTGCCGATCCCCGACACTTCATAAGTCTGAGTTCTTACTACCGGCAAACCGAACATGTCTGCAGTGATCTGACAGATCTCACTGCTCTGAGCGCCTCCGCCGCCTACGCGAATCTCTTCAAAACGAAATCCTCCTTTTTTCTCCATATGACGCATTCCATCCATCAGGGCAAAATTGATTCCTTCTATGATTGCCCGGTAAAGATGGATTCTGGTATGAACATCCGACAGACCTATTACGGAACCTTTTGCCTCAGGCATGGTAAGGTTTGGTGTAAAATACGGCTGGAGCAAAAGCCCGTCGCAGCCTGCAGGAATCTCTTTCAGGCGTCTGTTCAGAAGCTCCTCCGGCTGAATATCTGACTCCAGCGCTTCCATAACTTCTTTCTGGGCAAACTCTTTTTTAAACCAGGAAATCAGCCAGTATCCTCTGAAGATTTCTATTTCCGGAGTATAATGCCCGGGAAGGATAGAATCATAGGGCGGTATAAACGTTTCCGGTTCCAGATAATCAGAAGTGGTAAACGTAACAGTAGCTGTGGTTCCAAAACTGAAAGCCGCCCTTTTTTTAGTCGCTCCCACCCGTAAAACGGGTGGCTCGACGGACGGCTATAAGCCTTTAATGCTAGGCCAGCGTCTCAAGGCGCTGGCTTTCGCTTTGCTCCAGCCACTCTGCTTTTGACTCGTCGCCGCCCTTAAAAGGGCATTTGTATTACTTCGCCTTAACCCTTAAAAGGGTCTTCATATTCTTTTACGCTAAGCTTATCCTGCATAATATCATATCTTTCCTGTTCTTGGATGTATTTACGTACTGTGGCGTCATTTACCCCTACTGTACTTACATAATATCCTTCACTCCAAAAATGCCTGTTTCCAAATTTGTACTTTAAATTTGCGTGCCTATCAAATATCATAAGTGCAGACTTCCCCTTTAAATATCCCATAAAACTGGAAACACTGTATTTTGGCGGTATGCTAACCAACATATGGATATGATCGGGCATAAGATGCCCTTCAATAATTTCCACTCCTTTGTAAGAACACAACTGTTTTATAATATCCCTAATATCAGCTTTGTATTGATTATAAATTATTTTTCGTCTATACTTTGGAGTGAAAACAATGTGATATTTACACATCCATTTTGTGTGTGATAAATCATTGGTTTTCTTTGCCATAAAATCACCTTTCCTTTCTTAATAGTGGCTGGACACCTCTATTATAACGCGGAAAGGTGATTTTTGCGTATAACGATGATCACCACCCGCAAAGCAGGTGGATTATAGTTCAAAACACCTGCACGATGCGCAAATGTTTTGAACAGGCTAAAGCCGTAATTGACACAGCCAAGACCCAGAATTTCGCAGGCCTTGTCTGTACCAGTGGCGATCAGCTTCAGATCCTTATTCAGTCCCAGATCTTCTGCAGCAGTCTCTGTAAGAGAGCCGATATAATCGCCGGGATCCACCAGCTCGCACATCATTTCATTCGGAATATCAAAAACCGGTCGAACCAGATCATTTTTCTTTTTCCAACAACGGTTTTTAAAATCATAAGGAACATATCCCACGATGGACGCTGTAGAATCCGCCAGCCTTCCGGTAAGCCTGTAATTCAGATATGCACTCAGAAGAACATATTTCTTTGTTTTTGCCCAGATATCAGGTTCGTTTTCCCGAATCCAGTTACAATGAGATTTCTGGTATTGGAGATTTAAGGTTTTTGTCATTCCCACTGCTTTTACCGCTGCAGAAATCCATGGCTTCAGCGCAGGCGTCCCTGAAGCTCTTCTCTGATCCAGCCATAAAATTGCAGGGCGCAAAGGCTCCCCGTCCCGTCCAAGACAGACACTGGTACAACGGATCGTTGTAAGAGTTACTGCCCGGATCTGAGCAAAAATATCCGGAAAGCTCTCCCGAAGCTGTCTGGAAACACGGCACAGATTCTGGTAATAAAAATCAGGATCCTGTTCTGCCCATCCGGATTTTCTTGAAACATAAGTCGGATGATGGCCCTTCTGGGCTTTTGCCAGTATTTTCCCTTCCGAGGAAACAAGAAGAGCTCTTGTACTCTGGGTTCCAATATCAAAAACAAGGACAACTGATGTTTTTTTCACAGGTACTCCCTCCCTATGCAGATCAGCGTGTAATCCCTTCTTTCAGGTATTTCTTTTTATCCTCATCCAGATCCAGTCCAAGAGTACCGCCCGGATTCATCAGATAGTCTTTATCAAAATAATCCTTCAGAACCTTAAACACACCGTACTCTGTATGTCCCAGGCTTCCCTCAAGCCACGGCGCAAACATTTTTCCGATTCCATGGTGGTGGCTGATCGCTGCTCCGGACTTCTGAATGGCATCAAGAATCGTTGTATGATATGCCCGGAATTTATCCGCTCCGCTCATCCTTGTAATAAAAATAAAATACAGGTTTGCCCCCTGTGGATAACAGTGGGACATGTGAGTTGTCACAATGGTATTGGGAAGCTTATGGCAGACTTTTCTCACTTCCCTGTGTACCTTTGCCATATTTGACCAGTTCACTGTACATTCCAGTGTATCTGTAACAATACCAAAATCCATCATGGTATCTCTCAGATACGGATCATTAAACCGTCCTTTTTCCCAGCTTTTTGTAACGTAGGAGGTAAGGCTCATTGCTTTATATTTATGAGCAATCCTTCTGATATTTGCAGCCACATTTTTGGAATAGCCCTTTCCGCCGTCTGTAAATCCAAGGAACAGACAGCGCTCCATATCCCGAAAGCCTCTGATATCCAGAAGTTTCCAAAGCGGCGTCTCATCCACATTATACAGTCTCAGCATAAGGTTTGTTTCCTCCGGGTCTGACAGACGGAATACGGAAGAAAATCCTGCCTCACACTGCATCATCTCTCTGGCTGCCGCCATGGCGACCTTCCAGTTTTTAAAAATATAGGAGAAACGTTTTCTGTTTTCCGGCATGTAGCGGAATACCTTTAAGGTTACCTCTGTCAGAACACCAAAAGCCCCCTCGCTTCCCATCATGATCTGGTTCAGATTCGGACCGGTAGCTTCTCTGGGATAGTGACTGGTCTGTATGTTGCCAATAGGGGTAGCATATTTTTGTGACAGCACAATATCTGTAATACAGCCATAGTAAGTACTGTTCTGGCCGGCTCCTCTTGTGACAACCCATCCGCCTACACTGCTGTACTCAAAGGACTGTGGAAAGTGCCCGCAGGTATAGGCGCGTCTGGCTCCAAAAACAGTCTGCGCGTTATTCAATATTTTTTCAAGTTTTGGCCCTGACATTCCAGCCTGAACAGTAATTGTCTGATCTGTTTCATTAAAAGAAACAACCTCATTAAAACGCAGACGCATATCCAGAGAGATTCCGCCGTTTACCGGCTCCACGCCCATGGTTACACTGCTTCCGCCTCCGTAAACATAAAGAGGGATTTTTTCTTTGGTACAATAAGCCACAATAGCCTCTACCTCTTCTGTTTTTGCCGGATAAACCACTGCATCCGGAAGTGAATCCAGACGTTTTTCTCTCAGACGCATGGCGTCATAGGCTGTTTTTCCATAGGCTACAGACACCCTCGCATAATCGTCTGTACGCACATACTTCTCACCAACGATCTCTTTCAGAGCATCTATATGCTTCTGCTCCAGACGTACCGGACAATTTGTAAGTTCTATCTTTTCCATTCCGATGCTTCCGTCATAATGTCGGAAATCGTCATCTGTCATCTTAAATTTTTCTTTCATCATTTTGTAAAGAGATTCTTTTGGATATTTTACAAAATCCGGATCTCCCCATCTGAATACAGAACGCCAGCTGTCTGTAGGCGCTGCTTCCTTCACCCATTTCGGCTCAAATCCTTTATATGGCTTACTCATAATTTCCTCCTTCCTGCCCACGGTTTCTGCGCATACAGGTATTCTCCTGAGAGGTTCCTCCTTCCTGCCCGCAGTCTTTGTGCATACAGGTATTCTCCTTATTATTTTCCTCCAGATACTCCTTCAGAACACTGCTGGTAACGATCACATCCGCATGAAGACCAAGTACGTCAGGAATAAGAACATCGCCCCTTCCCATGGATTTTCTGACCGTCATATGATTGATTTCTTCCATAATCTGAAAAATTTTATCTTTTGGTATCTCCCGGGACACACGGACCGGAATCACCGGAACTGAATCCCAGGCAGTTTTTACCGTAGTAGAAAAAGTTCTTTTTGGACAGGTCATTTCACTTTCCGCAAATTGCTGCCCTCTTTTACATTTATTTCCAGTTACCTTCCACTGCCCATTTTCCAACTCTGCCTGCATACGGCAACTGTTAGGGCAGGTAATACAAACAAGTTCCTTCATGACTGCACCTCCCCAAGCTGAAAAACAAGGGACGTTCCGACTATGTCTGCTTTTGACAGATCAATGACAACCCTCTCCATTTCCGGAGGCCTTACTGCCTGATATTTTTTCTCAAAAACTGTTTTTCCTGCTGAAACCGCTGTAAGCATACTTTCTCCCATAGTCCTTCTGCATCGGAAATAAAAAACAAGCTTTTTGTCCAGATCGCTTTTCCGGATCTTCTGGGGAACCACATAAGCAAGCCCTCCTTCTGTCTCCACGGAAATCCAGTTTTCCGCTGTTCTGTCAGCCTCTCCTTTCAGTTCTCCGGAATATCTGGCCGCGGAAGTTCCTGCCAGCTCTCCGCTTTCTGACACATAATCTACAAGATCATTGACATGAAAAGCATTCCCACAGGAAAATACTCCCGGCACATCCGTCATGGCCCATGAATCACAGACAGGGCCTTTTGTCCGGGGATCCATAGTAACCCGGAGACTTTCTGCCATTTCATTTTCCGGAATCAGTCCAACCGATAAAATCAGGGTATCACAGTCAATTCTCTTTTCTGTTCCCGGAACAGGCTGCATCTGTTCATCCACTTTGGCAATTTCCACACCTGTCAGCCGGTCATCCCCAAATATTCTTGTGACTGTTTCCGATAAATGAAGAGGAATATCAAAATCCTCCAGGCACTGGATCATGTTTCTGGTAAGTCCGGAAGGCTCCGGCTTCACCTCATAAACGCCGAGAACATCTGCCCCTTCCAGTTTCAGCCTTCTTGCCATGATAAGGCCGATATCACCGCTTCCCAGAATCACACATCTTCGGGCAGGCATCACCCCCTGCAGATTGGTAAAATGCTGCGCTGTCCCTGCCGTATAAACTCCGGCCGGTCTTGTTCCGTGAATGGAAACCTGTTTTGCTGTACGCTCACGGCAGCCTGTAGCCAGAATCAGGGTTCTGGATACCAGCATTTCCACTCCATTTCTGCTGACTGTCCACACCTGAAAATCCTGATCTGATTTCCGGATCTTTGTAACAAACGTCCACAGCTTCGCAGGAATTTCCAGACTGTGAAATTCCTCAATAAACCGTTCTGCATACTCCGGTCCGGACAGCTTTTCCTTGAAACGCTGCAAACCGAAGCCATCATGAATACATTGTTTCAGAATACCTCCCAGCCGTCCTTCTCTTTCGATCAGAAGAACCTGTGCCCCTTCTTTTTTTGCGGCTATTGCAGCCGCAAGTCCTGCCGGGCCTCCGCCGATAACGATCACATCATAAATCATTTTCCGTCACCTGCCTTTGTTTTCCCGAATAAAAGATAACTGTCACCGCCGCTTTTTTTCACGTTCTCCAATGGCTGGCCTGTGACCTCACTGATGATTTCCGCCACAAGAGGCATACAGAAACCGCCCTGACAGCGTCCCATTCCCGGACGTACCCTCTTTTTTACTCCATCAACAGTATATACAGGAAGAGGCGAACACAGCGCATCCACAATCTCCCCCTTGCTGATTTCCTCACAGCGGCATATCATCACCCCGTAATCCGGTCGTTTCTGAATCAGTTTATTTCTCTGTTCCGGAGACATTTCACGAAGTCTCGGAACACCTTTTCTGTAAGGGTTATAGCTCTCATTTTTCTTTACCGGATGTGAAGCTGATACCATTTTTGCCGCCATTTTCGCCACATCTTTTGCAACTGCCGGAGCAGTGGTAAGCCCCGGCGACTGAATTCCTGCACAGTGGATCAGATTCTTTGTTTTTCTGCCCCGCTCAATTACAAAATCCTCCTCGAAAGTAGGAGCTCTTACCCCGGTAAAATATGTAATGATATCTCTCTGGGACAGTTCTTTAACAGTACCCTGCTGCTTTTTAAAATTATTCTCAATGCTGGATGCCTGGGTTGCAAAATTTTCCTTTTCATAAGTTTCCACTGCATCCGGACCAACCAGAAGATTATCATGCGCCGTATGGACAATCCCTCCGCCTTTTGTATGACCGGAAGTTTTTTTAAGAGTTTTCCAGGAGGCGATCCCGCCCATAAGTTTTCCGGCCTTTTTATCCAGAATGGCATTGGTTCCCCGCCTGGGGTGAATAGAATAAAATCTGTCCCCTGCCATTTCAGCCACATCTTCTGCAAAAACTCCGGCAGCATTGATTACGATCTCCGGATAGATCCGCCCTCTGTTGGTAAGCACACTTCTGATTTTTCCGTCTTTTACATCCATAGACAAAACCGCTGTATTCAAAGCCACCTCCGCCCCGTTCTGCACAGCGTTTTCTGCATAGGCAATGGTAAGACCATAGGGGCAGACGCTTCCTGCCATACTGTTATAAATTGCAAATTTCATATCCGGATTCAGATGAGGCTCCCGCTTTCTGAGAGTTTTTCCTGAAATCACCCGTGTATCGGAAACACCGCACATGTATTTTCTCTGACATGCATAAAGATATGCGGGAAGCAGCTCGCTCCAGTGCATCATACCCACATACTGACCGCATCTTTTAAAAGGTACGTCCAGCTCTTTGCAGATTTTTCCATACATCCGGTTTCCGGCAATCACGTAATGCTGTTTCAGAGTTCCTTTTCCAAGATCGATCCCCGGATGAACTTCTCCGTCATTGCGACCGGAAGCATGCATGGCAACATCACTTTCTTTTTCTGCCAGAAGTACATCCAGTTTCCATTTCATCAGTTCTCTGGCAATACTGGCGCCTGAAATTCCGCCGCCGATCACCAGAACATCCGGTTTTCTGCCTTCCAGAGCCTGATCCTGAATATGAGGAAGTTTCATTTTGGGAAGCTCTGTATTTTCCAGCTTCAAATTATTGATTACATGATATCTTCTCTTTTTATCCACGCACAAAGAGCAGGCCCCTACAATACAATGTCATTTAGTTAAGACATTGAGTCGGCAGCCTCTTGCAGAGCAAGGTATATAAAAATATATACCCTGCTCTTTTTTTGTAAAAAATCCTTGACAAATATAGAAAAATTTGCGGCGAAGCCACTTAAATGTATTACATTTTGGAGGTAACGCTTATGATATTTGCGGAACATGTAAAAAACAAATTGTCATCTTTAATCCATGAAATGGCGACTGCCCCATGGTTGTTTTCAAAAAATCCAGAAGTTGATTTTTCACGGAACAGAAAACTTGATTTTGTATCTACAATTCAATTTCTTCTTTCTATGGAAAGTGGAAGCTTAAAAAAAGAATTGCTGGATTATTTCCAGTTCTCTGTCGATACCCCGTCTGCTTCAGCGTTCTGTCAACAGAGAAACAAACTACTTCTGGAGGCATTCCAGTTTTTGTTTTATGAATTTAATTCTTGTTTCTCATTCGAAAAAAAGTATAAGGATTATCAACTATTAGCTTGTGATGGTTCAGATTTGAACATTGCCCGTAATCCAAACGATGCAGGCACTTATTTTCAGTCTCAACCAACTGATCGGGGATTTAATCAGATTCATCTGAATGCTCTTTTCGACCTGTGCGAGAAGCGATATATTGATCTTGTGATACAACCTGCAAGGCTAGAAAACGAATCATTGGCAATGACACAAATGATTGACCGTTATAAAGGAGAGAAAAAAACAATTTTTATCGCAGACAGAGGATATGAAACATATAATATTTTTGCGCATGTCCAAGAAAAAGGAATGTATTATCTGATTCGTGTAAAGGATGGCGGTGGGGGAAGCATGACAGGAAGTTTTGACCTTCCTGATGAAAATGAGTTTGACCACGACATGCAACTTATATTAACCCGAAAACAGACAAAAGGTGTGAAAGCTAAACCCCAAAAATTTAAATTTATTGCAAAATCCAGTCCATTTGACTATCTGGATTTATATGACAAAAAATTTTATACGTTGAATTTTAGAGTAGTAAGGTTTGCCATTTCAGAAGATTCGTATGAAAGTATAATTACCAATCTTCCAAAGGAAGATTTTCCAGTAGAAGAAATAAAGAAGATTTATGCAATGCGATGGGGCATCGAAACATCGTTCAGGGAATTGAAATATGCTATCGGATTATGTTGCTTTCATTCAAAAAAGGTGGAGTATATCATGCAAGAAATATACGCACGTTTAATCCTTTACAATTATTGTGAGCTCATTACAATGCATGTAATAATCCAACAAAAAGGTACAAAACATGTTTATCAAATGAATTACACAATAGCAATTCATATATGTCGTTATTTCCTGCGAAATGACATTTCCCCACCTGACGTTGAGACGCTGATACAGAAGAATCTTTTACCTGTAAGACCCGGGCGTTCCGACCCTCGCAAAGTCAAGCCTAAGTCAGCAGTAAGTTTTCTGTATCGAGTTGCATAACATCGATAAAAGTATATCGTTAATTTAGGCAGATAGCAATCTGTCTTTTTGTGCTGCATAAATATAAGAGCAAGTTTTTATAAAAGAAAAATCAGGCAAAGATAGTGAATTTTCTACCTCTGCCTGATAGGAATACATCTGCTTAATGTCTTAACTAAATGACATTGAAGCCGTACCCTTCCCCTTTTGTGATTTTACACTGATATATCCTTTCTGCTTATTAATGATTCCGTTTGCCAGATAAAGTCCAAGTCCTACGCCTTCCTTATCTGCCGCCTCTTCTTCCCGGAAGAACCTCTGGAACACGTCATGGTAATGACTTTCATCAATCCCAATTCCCGTATCAGAAACCGTAAGCTTTGTATAAAACTGCCACGGTTCTACCGTCACCTGTACGGTTCCGCCATCAGGCGTGTACTTTACCGCATTGTCCAGAAGATTACCCACTGCCTCTGCAGTCCACTTTGGATCATGAAAGGCAGTCAGTTCTTCATGGCATTGTACCTCAAGAGAAATATGTTTTCTTTCTGCTGCCGCCCATACTCCGCTCATTGCCCTGGCAATGGTTTCGCTTAAAGGCGCTTCTTTCATATGAAGTACAAAGGTTCCTGTTTCCAGACGCGACATTTTAATCAGAGACTGCATCAGAAAATCCAGCTTATTGATCTGTCCTTCCAGAGTTGACAGAAATTCCTCCCGTTTTTCCTCTGACAGAGCGTGCTTTTTCAGGATTCCGGTAAACATTTTAATATTTGCAACAGGTGTTTTTACCTGGTGGGAAATATCACTGACAAGCTCCTGAATAGTTTCTTTATCCCTGCGGTTCTGAAGCCCTTCCTCCTTCATCATGTCGCAGTACTGCATCAGCTTTCCCTGAACTCTGGCAGACAAAGAATCCTCGTATGGAAAATAGTTTTCCGGTTCCCGTCCTGCCATCAGGGCATCCAGCATTTCACAGATATCATCAGCAAACAAAGCCACCTGCCTGTGATGAAACCTTACCCAGAAAAAAGCTGTGCCGCTGATTCCTGCCGTACATACAAGGATCGCCAGTCTGACGCCCCTTCTCGGAACATTTTCTCTGAGGATCCAGTACAAAACAGCAAAAAAAAGTGCAGCCAGGAGAAGCACTCCCACCCGCACTGCAGTGATCTTTTTTTCTTTCATTGCGCCCCTCCTGTCCATATATATCCCATACCGCGCACAGTTTTTATATAAGTATGAGCTTCATCCTCAAATTTTCCCCGAAGACGGTTCATGGTCACAGTCAGAGTATGATCGTCAATGAAATTTCCTCCTGCATCCCAGAGCTGTTCCAGGAGGTTTTTTCGTGGCAGAATGTTCCCCGCGTTTTCTGTCAGAACCTTCAAAAGCTTATATTCATTTGGTGTAACAGGCAGCCGTTCCTTTCCCCTGACTGCAGTCAGCGTCTTAAAGTCAAGAAGAATGTTCATATTAAAAGGCTTTGTCACATAATCCTCTGCCCCCAGATCAAATCCGTTCAGCACATCTTCCTCCAGATCATTTGCTGTCAGAAAGATCACCGGAAGCTGCTGTTTCTTATTTTTGATCTCCCTGCACAGTTCAAATCCATTTCCGTCCGGCAGATTTACATCAAGAAGCACAAGAGCAAATTCTTCATTTTCCAAAAGCTGGACTGCCTTTCTGACTGTATATGCCGCTACAGTCAGATAGCCGCCGGCATCCAGCTCAAAGCACAGGCCTGCGCTTAATGCAAGGTCATCCTCCACTACAAGTATTTTCATTTTTCTGTCCATTCCTTTTTCTTTTTAATATCTGTTTATCAAATTTTATGTCCGTCCGTTATTTACATCAAACCGGAAACAAAGCCTTACCCGGCAGATATAAATCCTTCCAGATCCAGCTTATTTTTGTCAGACAAACAAAAGCACTCTCACAAGTCCCAGTATCAGAAGATGTACCGGATAAAACCAGTAAAAAAACCACTTGGAAAAATTCCTGTGTGTTTCTGCCCTTTTACCGTTATAAAACCGCAGGATACAGATACCTGCCGTAGCCGGTCCTGCCATACTCAGAATCGTACAGAGTATATTTATGTCCATAGAAAATCTTCCAAAGCCGCCCAGGAAATTGAATGCCCCGAATACCAGAGTTCCTGTCAGGAATGCCCTTTTAAGCTTTCTGTGATCCCTGCCTGCATTCACAAAAAGAATGGTAAACGCAGGCGCAAGAACTGCCCAGTCACAGAACAGAGACAGAAGAATCAGCCCTGCCAGAGCAAGATTTCTGCTTAGAGGATTGATGATCTCTCTCATGGCTTTTATGATCAGAAAACATAAAAACAGCGTAAACAGCATATCCATTCCCGCAAAGCCTATGATTCCTTCCCCTGTCATGGCCAGACAATAGGGAAGCTCCGAGATCACAGCAAACAAAAGCAGCCTCTGTCCATATTTTTTCGGAGATCTGGTATAAGTCATTCCTTCCACCAGGAAATAACACATTACAGGAGCGGTAAAATACCCCACGGCTGTTAATATCTCAGCCAATACAGTCCCCTGTTCCAGAAAAATAAAGGACACATGGTTCAAAAGCATGGTGACCATGGCAATATATTTAATTGTGTCCCGGTTCATTCCTCTTTTTTCTGTAAGATTTCTGCTGTCCGTCATTCAGTTTCCCCCAGAAACAGCTCATTTTCTTTTCTTGTTTCAAACAGCTTTGCCATTTTCTTTTCTGCTGCAAAAAGAACCACTTTATTCAGGCTGCGTGCATGTTTCGGACAGACCGCAATACATCGCATACAGGAGATACATTTCTCTTCATCCACCTTCTTTACATTATTCAGGTCAATAGCGCCCACCGGACAGAGCGCCGCGCACCGTCCGCAGGAATTGCATGCTTTTCCCGGCTTCGGAATAAAAGGAATCGTCCCCAGCTCTTTGTAAGGATGATTTCCCGGAACACTGAGCTCTCCTGTTTTTTCCTGATGTTCCAGATATTCTCTGACCCTTTTTCCAAACTCCCGGAGTTCTTTCTGATCTGTTTCATCCGGTCTTCCCGCTGCAAATTTATGCATAATGGAATGTTCTGCAATGGCTGCCACTGCCGCTGCCGGGACAAATCCTGCCTTATCAGCCACATCTTTTAATTCAATCAGCGTGTCCTCATACGCCCTGTTTCCGTAAACGCATACCAGAACCGCCCGGGCCTGATTTCCTTTCATCATTCCAAGCCTTTTTGCAGCCTCCTGAGGAACTCTTCCCCCAAAAGAAGGAACTGCAATAAAACAGATATCCCCGCTTTTAAATACATGTCTGCTGTAATCTTCCTTTTCCGGCAAAAGACTTATCCTTCTTTTTTCGCCGTCCATTGCTTCCGTCAGAAGTTCTGTTACTTTATCGGTTCCCCCTGTGGGGCTGAATGTGATCTCATACACTGCCATCATGGTGTCCTCCTTATTTTTTATCGAATATTATTATACTGCAAACAAATTCCCCGTTCAATCGGAATCCTGTTGAATTTGACTGTTCACTTTGTATTTTTGTATTTTTAAAAGAACCCGAAAGAAGTTTTGAAATTGCTCTTGACAGAAACTGTCAAACAGTGCTACTTTTTACAGGGAAACGAAAAACAAAAATCTAATGATGAGGTGTGAACACATGCAGAATTTAAAACCGATCAAAGAAGGTAAGGTACGCGAGATCTACGATAACGGCGACAGCCTGATCATGGTTGCAACTGACCGCATCAGCTGCTTTGACGTAATTCTGAACAACGAGGTTACCAAAAAAGGCACTGTCCTTACACAGATGTCTAAATTCTGGTTTGATATGACAGAAGATATTCTGCCAAACCACATGATTTCTGTAGATGTAAAAGATATGCCGGAATTTTTCCAGAATGAAAAATATGACGGAAAATCCATGATGTGCAAAAAGCTGAACATGCTTCCTATCGAATGTATTGTCCGCGGCTACATTACCGGCAGCGGCTGGGCAAGCTATCAGGAAAACGGCACAGTCTGCGGCATTAAATTGCCGGAGGGCCTGAAAGAATCTGACAAGCTTCCTGAACCAATCTACACACCATCCACAAAAGCTGAGATCGGAGATCATGACGAAAACATCTCCTTTGAACAGAGCGTTGATCATCTGGAAAAATACTTCCCCGGAAAAGGCCGCGAGCTTGCTGAAAAGCTTCGTGACAACACCATTGCTCTGTACAAAAAATGCGCAGAATACGCACTCAGCAAAGGAATCATCATTGCAGATACAAAATTTGAATTTGGTCTTGACGAAAACGGAAACATGGTGATCGGTGATGAAATGCTTACACCGGACAGCTCCCGTTTCTGGCCTGCTGACGGATATGAACCGGGACACGGTCAGCCTTCCTTTGACAAGCAGTTTGCCCGCGACTGGCTGAAAGAAAATGACGGCCATGACTGGACTCTTCCTCAGGAGATCGTTGACAAGACTATCGACAAATATCTTCAGGCATATGAAATGCTTACAGGCGAAAAACTGAAATAAATCTTCTGACGAAAAAACACTGTGCAGCAGCTCTTTTACTGAGTGTCTGTACAGTGTTTTTCTTATGCAGGCTTCTCCTGGATCTGTGAAACCTGCTGCATTTTATTTTGTTCTTTTTCCAAGCTCCCAGAAAGCTACCGCGCTGGCAGCTGCCACATTCAGAGAATCCACCTGATGAGCCATGGGAATACGTACTGTATAATCGCAGCCGGCAATAGTACCGGCAGCCAGACCCTCTCCCTCTGTGCCAAGGATCACTGCCAGCTTTTTTTCTGCCTGCAGTTCCGGAGAATCAATACTGACCGAATCCTCGCAAAGAGCCATGGAAACTGTTTTAAATCCCATATCGGCTAAACAGCCCATCCCCTTTTCCGGCCAGTCCTTTTTTCCAAATCTGGTCCAGGGAATCTGAAACACAGTTCCCATACTGACTCTGGCAGCTCTCCGGTACAGGGGATCGCTGCATCCTGCAGTAAGAAGAACCGCATCCATATTCAGGGCTGCCGCTGACCGGAAGATTGCTCCCACATTTGTGGGATTCACCACATCTTCAAGAATGACAATGCGCTGTGCGTCTGCGCAGATGGCTTCCGGAGACAGGAGCTCTTTTCTTTTCATGGCGCACAGCATTCCTCTGGTAAGGGCAAAGCCGGTCAGCTGTGTCAGAATCTCCTGTGCGGCTGTATAAACCGGAATGTCCGGAAATTTTTCTGTAAGCTCTCCCGCCGGACCTTTTAACTCCTTTTTTTCTGCCAGAAAAGAAACCGGGCAGTATCCTGCCTGAATGGCTCTCTCGATCACTCTCGGGCTTTCCGCAATAAAAAGTCCGGGCTTTGGCTCACAGGCTCTTAAAAGCTGTACCTCCGAAAGCCTTGCATAAACATCCAGCTCCGGGCTCTGAAAATCTTTGATCTCTATTATCCTGTTCATAACTATTCCTCTGTATTTTTTTTGTGACCGGGCTTTTTTTACCTTCAGAGTTCTCAGATAAGATTTTTGTTCCGGCGTGATCCGGTAACTTTCGCAGGATTTCTGAATGGCCTTGTTGTGAGTCCAGTCATCCAGCCTTTTCGCCTCTATATAGGGCAGCGCTTTTTCATACTGCTTTGCAAGAGCTGTGGCAAAATACCAGGCGATCATCATATTCACATAGTACTCCTGAGAGCGGATACCTGCAGCAAGCTCCAGGTACTCTTCCCTGAAATCTTCATCCAGAAAGTGCTGCATCAGCATCCCGATTCCATAGCGGACCGTATAGGTTTCATCCGATGAAATCCAGCGCCGCACCGATACCAGAAGCTGCTCTTTATGCTTTTTAAATATCTTAGGAGACATCATATCACAGGTAGCCCAGTTATTTATATATGGAAGAAATTTTTCAACTTCCTCCACGCACCTTTCAAAATCCTTTATCTGCTGGATCAGAAAAGCATGAACATTATTTTCCTCAAAATACTTATGAGGCAGGTCGTTAAAAAAGCTGCTGATGTTCTCTTCCTTTGCCAGTGTTCTGGCATATTTTCGCAGAACCGGAACCCGGATCCCGATCACAGTTTCCTTATCCACAGTGGGCATCAGCTTTGCGTGGAAATCCCGGTAAGGAAGGTCCTGCATTTCCAGAAGCTCTTTTCTTATCTTTTCTGTCAGATGTTTCTCCATAATCTCCCTCTTTCTGTACTTTTCTGAAGCTGAAGTGTGATTTTCCTGCTGCGTCTGCTCATGTTCCGAAAAATGGCATAATTCAGAACTCTTAAATATCCGGTTATGGATTTTCGCTGGATTCATCCTGCGTTTTCTGTCCCGGAGCATGAAATGTTTTTATCATACCATGGATATAAGACTCAATGTTCGCATTACTCAGTCTCGTTCAATATCCAGGCATATCCTCTCTCTGGATTCATCCTGCGTTTTCTGTCCCGGAGCATGAAATGTTTTTATCATACCATGGATATAAGACTCAATGTTCGCATTACTCAGTCTCGTTCAATATCCAGGCATATCCTCTCTCTGGATTCATCCTGCGTTTTCATCCCGGATTCATTAAGTGTTTCTATTATACCATGTTCTTTGTCCTGCTCAAAGTATTTTGCATCAGAAAAGGCAGATATAAAAGCAGGAACAGTCTCGTCCCACTCCTATATCTGCCGTCACAGAGATGTATCAGTCTCTCTTATGTTTCTGGGCTTTAAAAAAGCTCTTTGTTTCCTTTACCACTACGCCGCTTAACGCAAACATGGCGATCATATTCGGGATTGCCATCAGACCATTGAAGATATCCGCAATGGTCCATACCGCGCTTACCGTCATATAAGGACCGATAAATACTGCAAAAATATAAAGCCAGCGATATGCAAGGATTGTTTTTCTGTTTCCCTTTGTAAGATATTCCAGGCATCGTTCACTGTAATAATCCCATCCCAGAATCGTAGTAAACGCAAAGAATACCAGACACACCATCAGTACAAAGGAAGCCACCTGCGGGTGAATGGGAAGTCCATGCTGAAATGCATAGGTAGTTACCTGTACGCCTTCCAGACCTTCTACCTGCCAGGCGCCTGTCAGCACAATGGAAAGTCCTGTCATTGTGCAGATCACAATGGTATCAATAAAAGTACCTGTCATACTTACAAGTCCCTGACGCACCGGCTCTTTTGTCTGCGCTGCCGCTGCCGCGATAGGAGCGCTTCCAAGTCCCGCCTCATTGGAAAAAATACCTCTGGCAACACCCTTCTGCATTGCCACGATCATACTTCCAACAACGCCTCCTGTTACCGCTGCCGGATTAAAAGCGCCGTTTACCACTGTCACAACTGCTGCCGGAACTTCTCTGATATGAAATAAAATCAATGCGATACTGAATCCAAAATAAATAACTGCCATAAAGGGTACAATAATCTGGCTGACTGTAGCAATTCTCTGAAGTCCGCCGATCAGAATCGCAGCCACACAAAATGCCAGGATCAGTGAAGAAATCACAACTGCCCAGGAGTACTCGCCCAGAAACGGAATGGTGACGCAGTTTGCTTTCTCCGGATCAAAAAAGTTCTGGATCGCGCTGGAAATACCATTTACCTGACTGAAGGTTCCGATTCCGAAAAGGCCTACACATACACCGAAAAATGCAAACATCTTTCCAAGCCATTTCCATTTGGCACCCATTCCCCGTTCAATATAGTAAAAAGGACCGCCAAGGCTGTGACCGTCTGCCGCCACAACCCGGTATTTCACTGCCAGAAGTCCTTCTGCGTATTTGGTTGCCATTCCAAAAAAAGCAGCCAGGATCATCCAGAAAAGGGCTCCCGGGCCTCCCGTGCACACTGCAGTTGCCACTCCTACGATATTCCCTGTTCCAATGGTAGCGCTCAGCGCAGTACAGAGAGCTGCAAAGCTGGATATTTCACCACTTCCGCCCTCTTCATTTTTGAACATCCATTTTAATGCCAGAGGCAGGCGCCGGATCTGAAGAAGGCCCAGACGGACAGTAAGAAGTACGCCGCCAGACATGATCAGGATCATCAGAGGTACGCCCCAGACAAAATCATCTACAGCTACAAGTATTTGATTCATCATACTCCACATGGTAAAAAATGCTCCTTCTGTATAAAATTTTACAGCCTTGGGATTAAAATTAAGATCATTTCTGAAAAGAGATAAAAAGACATATAGAAAAATGTTCTGCTTTAAGATAGCATACTCTGTCCTTTTGCCTGAGAGATTCAAGACGTCTTCTGCGTCATTTGCACCTTCGGCCTCTGTTTTAGAAACAGATGTCTCCAGAGAAACGATCCATCTGCAGTTTCTGCCCGAAATACGGGTACCTGAGAGTTTTACTCCTTCGGCGGGCCAAAAGCCTCTTTCCTGCAGACTTCATCTCGTTATTGCTGTTGCTGCGCTATAGTATAACGTTAATCTTTTGATTCGTCAATAGTTTTTTTATTTTATATTCCTTCGCAATGTGATTTCCGCTTAACATTCTGCTGCTGTATTCTCACTCTGAACCTTTTCTTTTTTTCTGTCAAAGCTGGCAAAGAATCCTGCGATCAGAGTTCCTGAAATCGAATGCCATACACAGGATACAGCACAGATCACAGCTGACTGCGGAGCGCTTGCAAACTGCGCTGTTGTAGTAGCAAGATTGGTAGCAAGACCTGCATTCTGCATTCCCACTTCAATAGAAATCGTTCTCTTTTTGGAGGTATTCATTCCAGTAAGCTTACCTGCTCCATATCCCAGAAGATATCCCAGACCATTGTGAAGAAGAACTGCCACAAAGATCACCACACCGGAGGTAAAGAAGTTGGAGCCCTGAGAAGAAATAACTCCGCCTACCACACAGGCAAGTCCCAGAACGGCAACGCCGGGCATTACCTTCTGAATCTCCTGAAAAGCTTTTTTCTTTCCAAGGAAACGATTTAACAGAAATCCCAGTCCCACCGGAAGAATCACAGTCTCAATAATGGAAACAAACATGGGAAGACCTTCTACGTTGATCTTTGTTCCGCTTGCAAGGAAAGAAACAAGAAGCGGAGTCATAATCGGGGATAACAGTGTGGATACTGTTGTCATTCCTACAGAAAATGCCACATCTCCTCCGCAGAGATAAGACATAATGTTGGAGGAAACACCACCTGGGCAGCAGCCTACCAGGATCAGCCCCAGAGCGATGGCATCCGGAAGCTGCAGTACTCTGCTGATCCCAAAAGCAAGAAACGGCATGATCAGATACTGCGCTGCCGCACCGATACAGATATCAAGAGGACGCTGCGCCAGGATCTTAAAATCCTCTGCTGTCAGTGTCAGACCCATGCTGAACATGATAATACCGATAATCATAGACTGACTGGTAAACTTATTTCCAACCATATCTGTAAACAGCTGATAATTGACCCAGCCCATCAGCTGCGGAACCAGAAAAGTAACTACTGCGATTGCAATCACTACCGCAGAAGTATAATCTGATAAAAATTTGCCTGCTTTTTGTAACGTTTTCATAATGCTTCCTCCATTCTTTGCGCAAGCACCAAAAAATCCCCTCCGGCTACTGCCGGAAGGGACGAATAGAATCCGCGGTACCACCCTGTTTCTGCATTGACTGCAGCTCTCACGTACTTTCATACGTTTTCCCTGTAACGGGGGATTCCGGCATGACTTACTGTTGTTTCAGTCAGCTCCTTCGAGATGATATCCATCCTCCCTGGTATATCTGCTTTCACCGGACGCAGACTCTCTGAAATACCATTACGGAACACAGACTTGTTCTCTTCATTGGATTTTGGTGCTTTATCACATTAATTTGTTGTTATGATAGATATTATAATCCTATTTTTTCAAAAGTCAAGAACTTTTTATTATTATTTCTGTGGAAAGATTCCCTTAAAGAGTGCGTATTACTTCTACAACGTTCTGTTTTTTTAATGTACTCAGTGAAACCTTCACCGTTCCCCAGATCACACCAAAAGACACTGCAACAGTAATCAGCACCGCACCCCAGGGCATATGAAACCTGATGGGGAAAACCATTTTTACGCAGTATCCTATAACCATGACGATCAGCATTCCCACAGGAAGCCCTATAGCCAGCGCCTTTCCTGAACAGAGAATACTCTCTGTATTTAACATCTTTTCCAGAGATTCCGAAGTCATTCCCACGCTCTGCAGTACAGCCAGCTCCCTTGCCCTTGTTTTGATCTGAAAACTGACTGCGCTGATCACATTCAAAATCCCAATCAGTCCCAGCAGGAATACAAACGCATAGATAAAAAAGGATGCCAGTACAATGGCAATGTTCATAAATTTTGAATAGTCCTCAGCTCCATATACCCGGCTGACATATCCCGCTTCCCCGTAGTCCATGCCATTCTGCGGAAAATAAGTTTCCAGAACCTGTCTGGCGTACTCCATATATCCGTTTTCATCCTCAGGCGTTGTCATCCAGGTATATCCTCTTACCTCCCCGCTGGGAACAACAATACGAACCGGATTTGTATTAGGGTAAAGAAGCTGTTTGGGAATCTCCTTCAAACTTAAAACAGCATCAATTTTTATGTCCTGACTGCTTCCGTCTGCTTTTTCCAGCTTCAGAGAAGTAATGGATGCCGGAAACGGCTCAATATGTTTTTCTGTTCCGCGGTCATTATACTTATAATCATTCAGCAGCAAAATTCCACCATATTCCACGCCGGCCTGTTTGCACAGTTCTCTGTAATGTTTTTCATCCAGTATGATCCTCTCCACATCCAGAAGCATATCTCCGTGTTCTTCTGTAATTTCTTCTTCCAGCGCCTTCTGCGTTTCCGAAGTGAGATCCTCAGCACTTAAAGGCGCATCATAGGTTGCGTAATCCACTCCGCTTCCATATACTTCTGTCCCTTCATACTCGGAAAGCCTGGCTGAAATTTCTTCCGCAAGCTCTGAGCTGATCAGCTGCGCATGTTCTTCCCTCCGTCCGGTTTTCGGATTGGTGGTATATTTACGGTTTGCTGTATAATCGGCAATCACTGAATATCCATAATCAAAAGTCATATATTCCCGGATCCCGTCTGCGATCTCCTTCAGACCGCTCATGGAAACAAATAAAATCATACTGACAGCCAGGGCCATAACCGCAGACTTCATCTGTTTTCGATTGGATGCCACATTTTTATGTGCAAGCTGATATTCAATCCTTGTTTTTCCGTTAATCTGTATTTTTGTATGAACATTCATTTTATCTCTTGTTTCCCCGCCGTTTCTGAGACAGTCAAGAGCAGAGATCTTCATGGCCCTTTTTGCCGGAAGCATAGCGGCAAAAAATACCGTAACACCTGAGATCAGAACAGATACCAGAAGAGCTGCCGGAGAAAAAACAAAGGACAGGCTGAAATTTACCTGCTTGATCATTATTCTTACCAGAGTGTTCATCTCTTCCATAAACTGATTTGAAATTCCAACTCCCACAAAGCTTAAAAGATATCCCAGCACAACGCCCAGAGGAATTGCCACAGTACACAAGATCAGACATTCATACATGATGGTTTTATATATCTGCTCCTTTGTTGCCCCCACACATTTCAGGGTGCCAAACTGAGCCACCCGTTCATTGGCGCTCATTCGGAAAACATTGGAGATCACAATCACAGACATTGCAATGATCAAAGCGCCCAGAATCGCCGCCGGAATCAGCAGAAGCAGGGTATAGGCTCCTCCAAACTCTCCATAATCCTCCCCCAGAAATCCCCTGACCATAGTGTTTCCGCTTACTGCAAAATTGATCACTGCAGTAAGAAGCGCTGTGGATAGGCTAATTGCGGCAATGGTGATCACAGTTCTGGATTTTTTCCTTTTAATCTGGCTGTAGGCCAGTGCACACAAAATATTCATCCCCGGATCACCTCGTCTCTAATGATCCTTCCGTCACTGATCGTAAGGATCCGGTCTGCCTGCAGCGCAATATTTTCATCGTGAGTGATCAGGATCAGCGTCTGACCGGCTTTTCGGTTGGCAACCATAAGAAGCTCTATCACTTCCCTTCCGGATCTGCTGTCAAGATTTCCTGTAGGCTCATCCGCAAGAATAAAAGCCGGATCATTAATAAGCGCTCTTCCAACCGATACCCTCTGCTGCTGACCTCCGGAAAGCTGTCCCGGAAGATGCTTTCTCCTGTGGGATAAGCCTGTCATTTCCACGATCCGATCCAGCTTCCCTGCATCCGGCTTTCTCTGATCCAGAAGACAGGGCAGCATGATGTTCTCATCTACTGTCAGATTGGGGATAAGATTATAGAACTGATATACAATGCCAATATTTCTGCGCCTGAAAATAGCCATTTCGCTTTCATTCATGTCAAAAATCTTTTTTCCGTCAATCACAACGCTGCCGGAGGTAGGACGGTCAATTCCTCCGATCAGATTCATAAGAGTGGATTTTCCCGATCCTGACGCTCCAACAATGGCAATAAATTCACCTTTTTTAACCTGAAAGCTCACATGGTCAAGAGCAGTCACCTGATTTTCTCCGCTGCCGTAAATTTTAGTCAGCTCTTTTACTTCCAAAACTTCCATATATTACCTCTTTTCTCATTTTTTCGGCCATAGCTTGTCCCGGCCTCTTTCATATTCATGATAAATAAGAAAAGTGACTCTTCCGTGACTATTTATAAAATTTCATGATAAATGTAGTGCCTGTTTTTTCTAAACCGGACTGTACTTCAATTTCTCCGTTCTGAGCCCGCATAATGGAAAGAGCCAGAGGCAGCCCGATTCCATATCCGTTTTCTTTTCGCGTCCCCTCAAATCTCCGGAACAGTCCTGCAATCTGATCTTTTTTCAGTCCTTTTCCATGATCTGTAACAGATATCCAGCTATAAATGGGATTCTCTCCGGAATCTATCAGAATTTCACTGTTTTCCTCAGAACACTCTGAAGCATTTTTTAAAAGATTGATAAGAGCCTCTGTCGTCCATTTTCTGTCACAGACAAGCTGTATATCTTCTTTTAATCTCACAGTCTGATTTCGGATATCCAGCATGATCTCCACAGATTCCAGAGCATGATCCAGAAGCTCCCCTGTCTGCACCTTATCCTTATGGAAATTCACGTTCCTGGAATCAATTTTTGCCATTTTCAAAAGCGCCGTTACCAGCCACTCCATATGACGTACTTCCTTTTTGATGCAAAAAAGAAATTCTTTCTGCCTGTCCTCCGGGGCATCCTCCATAAGCTCAGTCATAAGAAGAATGGAAGAAACCGGTGTTTTCAGCTGGTGGGAAATATCAGATAAATATTCTGACAGATGTTCTTTTTCTTCTATCGCGGCGCTTTTCTGCTCTCGCTCCAGATTCAGCAGTGTATAAATATCATTTTTAAAAATACTCCAGGGGCCTTCCTTTTCATCCCTTGGGTCAAAGCTTTCTCCCTCAAGGGCTTTCTGGATCCCCTCTGAAAGCTCCAGAATTTCTTTTTTACTGATCCACACGATACCCGATCCCCCTGACTGTTGAAATCTGAACAGCATCTCCCAGCTTTTTCCGCAAACGCTTCACATATACAGTCAGGGTGTTATCTTCCACAAAATCACCACTGATATCCCAGATCCGTTCCAGAAGCTGCTCCCTTGTAAGAAGAATCGAGGGATTTTCCGCAAAAATAAGCAGCAGCCGATATTCCAGCGCTGTCAGTAAAATCTGCTGATCTTTTACAAATACTTTTCCTGCATTTGCATCAATCACAGCATCCCCGATCTTTATAACCTGCTGTTCCTCTGTTTTTATGTTCAATATCCTTCTGATCCGAACCATCAGCTCCCTCATGCGAAAAGGCTTCGTAACGTAATCAGCAGCGCCGTTTTCCAGAGTATGGACAATTTCATCCTCATCATCTACCACAGTCAGATAGATCACCTGGGTCTGTTCTGCCTGAAGCTTTTGTCCGATTTCTTTGCCCAGCCCGTCCGGAAGCTGCATGTCCAGAACAGCAAGGTCAAAATGAACTGCTTCTGATACTTCAAAGGCTTCCGCAACGCTCCTGCACTGCGTCACAAAATAATCCTCTTTTTCCAAAGCATAACTCAGCCCTGCCGCAATGGAAGGATCATCCTCCACTATCAGTATTCTGTACATCATAATTCTGCCACCTCTGTTATCTTAACGGTTTTCCAATATGCGTCTTTCTGAAAATACTTTCTGATTTCCTCTTCATCCTGATCAGGAACAGCTTTCCAAAATTTATATATATTCATTATTATCCTCTTTTCATCTTTGCAGCTATCAACAAACAAATTTAATTGTATCAAGCCGCCGGCGCCACGGCTAGCCCTAATTACGTAAAACCGCCACTTTTTTTCATAAATAACAGCAATTCTTGAATATATCTTTTTTGTCCCTTCCTTGAGTTTCCGCAAAATGTAATTTAAACATAAATGACTTCTCCTAAAGCACCAATCTGCCCAATTTTAATGAATCAAGAACGACAGTATTCAGGAGTAAAGGCACTTTAATAAGCCCCGCCGGAACCGGACTTTGGGAGAGTTATACTTTTATCTATTTAAGCGACTAGCTTAAGGCAGAGTTGACGGTATGCCGGACGTTTTGTCCGGAACCAGAGTCTGACACCTTCCTTGGCATGCGATAGTATGCCAAGGATGCCTTTCGCCAGCCGATAATAGCAGAAGAACACTTTTTCCTTTATAGGATCTGCTGATTTTATGATGGAAACCTTTAATGCATTTGTTTCGGATGACATTGAAATCATTGCCAGAAATGCCATGCATAAAGTGATATAAAAGTTAAGTGCGTTGATTGCGCAAAGCTTTCGTACACGGAAGTTTTCAAATTGGAACATCTGCTTTTTGCAACGGAAATATTCCTCGATCTTCCATCTTGAAAAATAGGTTCTTGCCACTTTGATTACATCTTCTTTGGATTTAATTTCTTTGTTCGTGGCAAGCATCATTGGATGTTCTGTAATACCGTAAACCAGTACCAGATAAATATCTTTTCTGGAAGCTGTGATTTGGACTTTGACATGGGAAATATAAGCCTCATGATTTTTTCCCTTATAGAATACATTGGTTTTGATTTTCCCTTTACGGCGGTTACGCAGTTCAGTGGCAAATGTCCATTTATTATGATAAAGAAGCTTGCGGTTTGATTTTAACCGAATCACATAATTCTGCTTTAAAGCATCTAGCTTTAGGAACATCTTGTTATCATCATAACCACGATCCATACAAAAAGTTGCTTTTTCAAAGAGAGCCGCGCCTTGTTCCATGGCCTCAAAAGTAATGGTATTGGCAGACTTGTAATCTTTTTCAGTTGAAGAGTGTATTTTTGAAAAGATACTAACAGGATGATTACTGGTAGTAAGGACACATGCTTCTGTTACATGGTACCCTTTTTTATAAACATTTTTAGTCGATGTACTTTCTGAACCATCACGAACGATGCCAAGGGATTCAAATTTATAACCATCCGGTTTTACAACATCGCTGTCATCAATGTAAATGACTGGTTCTGCCGGAACCCATTTCTTGATTTGCTGAAGATAAGATGCAGCAGCTTCAGCAGGAGTACCTTTATCAAGATGTCTGGAAAGGCGATCCACAATATTTATCTTTTTGGAATCTTCATGAAGCTGGTCAGCAACATCTGTCAGAAGACAGCTGCCAGAGGCAAGTATGCCATAAGTAATATCAGCAGTAAATTTACGTTCGGGCTTAGAAAGATGTTTTGAAATTTTATTTGTAAAAGTTAAAATTTTTCGTTTCAAAATGTAAGTATTTGATGTAAAATAAGTCATAAGGAATCCTCCTTCTTTTTGTTTAGTAAGGTTTTGATTTGACACTTAAATTTTACATCAAAAAGGAAGAAGATTCCTTATATTTTGAGCATTTTTTTAAAGTTGTTTATAACAAAGCACGTAAAATAGGAGGGCTGTGGATAAAACTACGGAAACTCAAGTGTCCCTTCTAATTGTCACTGAACCTTTTTTGTGCTATGATAAATCCATATTATTTCTTCACCTGTTCACAGCGGTGCAATACTGTCCTGCGAACAGAATTTACATCTCAGAAAGGACTGAAAAACATGAGCGATTACAGACTTGAAACCAAATGCCTCCATGCAGGCTACACTCCTTCCAAGGGAGAACCATGTGCGCTTCCGATTTATCAGAGCACCACTTTTAAATACGATACTACAGATGAAATGGGCCAGCTTTTTGACCTGAAAGCCGAGGGCTATTTCTATACCCGCCTTCAGAATCCTACCAACGATGCTGTTGCTGCGAAAATCGCAGAACTGGAAGGCGGTGTTGCGGCGCTTCTCACTTCTTCCGGACAGGCTGCAAACTTTTATGCGGTTTTTAATATCTGCGAGGCCGGAGATCACGTGGTAGCTGCCTCCACCATCTACGGCGGAACCTTTAATCTTCTTGCTGTTACCTTCAAAAAACTGGGCATTGACTGTACCTTTGTGGACACAGACGCATCTGCGGAGGAAATTGCGGTTGCTTTCCGTCCTAACACCAAGGCTCTTTTTGCGGAAACCATTGCCAACCCGGCCCTTGTAGTTCTGGATATCGAAAAATTTGCCAGTGTTGCTCACCAGCACGGAGTTCCCCTTATTGTTGACAATACCTTTGCCACCCCCATCAACTGCCGTCCCTTTGAATGGGGCGCTGATATCATCACCCACTCCACCACAAAATATATGGATGGTCACGGACTTCAGGTAGGAGGTGCGATCATTGACAGCGGAAACTTTGACTGGGAAGCCTACGGTGACAAATACCACGGTCTTACCCAGCCGGACGAGTCTTATCACGGAGTTGTGTACACAAAGCAGTTTGGAAAAAAAGCCTATATCACCAAAGCAACCTCTCAGCTTATGAGAGATCTTGGTTCCATCCCTTCTCCTAATAACTGCTTCCTTCTGAATATCGGACTGGAAACACTTCCTCTCCGTATGGAGCGCCACTGCAGCAATGCACAGAAAACAGCAGAATTCCTTGCGTCACATGAAAAGGTTTCCAAGGTTATTTATCCCGGACTTCCGGGAGACAAATACCATGCCCTTGCAGAAAAATATCTGCCAAACGGCTCCTGCGGTGTGATCTCCTTCGAGCTGGAAGGCGGACGCGAGGCAGCAGTCCGTTTCATGGACAGCCTGGAACTTGCCAATATCTGTACTCATGTTGCTGCCTCCAAGACTATGGTTCTTCATCCTGCAAGCCACACTCACCGTCAGATGAATGATGAACAGCTGCGGGAGGCCGGTGTTTCTCCGGGAATGATCCGACTGTCTGTGGGAATTGAACATATTGATGATATTCTTGCTGATCTTGAAAAAGCTCTGAAAAACGCCTGAATAGTCATATAATACTTTTCCAAAATACATAAAAAGAGACTGATAAGCAATGTTTCCATCATAAGAACACTGTTTATCAGTCTTTTTGTTTCCGAAAAAGAGCTTCAGAATCTCTGCTCAGCTCAGATTATTTTTTTACAGATTTCCTTCCACTCCTACGAGAACGCCTCCGCTCTCTGCATAATAGCTGCAAAGTCCTCTGGCTTCATATACAAGGATCTCTGCCTGAGGAAAGCGCTCCAGAATCAAATCTCTGATCTTTTCTGCAAGGGAAAGATTATCTACATGGCTGATCCGGATCCTGCCCTTCTGAAATCCTGTTTTTGTGATCTCATTGAGAAATTCTTCCACTACCTTTTTTCTTCCTCTGCATTTTGCAGAAGGCTCCAGGATTCCCTCCTGGCTGGCTGTTCCAAAAACACTGATTCCCAGTACCCCTGCGGCTGCGGCAACCACTTTGCTCACTCTTCCATTCTGCGCAAGATTGTGCAAGGATTTCAGTGCAAAAAACAGTCTGGTTCTTTTCATATATTCGCATCCCAGCCGTACTACTTCTTCAAAGTTTTTTCCTTCTCTGTCCAGCTCTGTCAGCTTTTCCATAAGAAGTCTCAACTCCGGTCCTGCGCTCAGTGTATCAAAAACATGGATCCTGGCTTCCGGATGTGACTGCTGATACATCTCCTTTGCCACCAGCGCTGAATTATAAGTTCCGGAAAGAGTACTTGTCATTGTTCCCACATAAATAACATCAGCCCCTTCAAAAGCATTCAGCCAGCTTTCCACCCCGGGACAGGCCGTGCATGATTTTCCCTTATAGCCTGCCAGATCCTCCGTCATGCCCTTTACATCTAAATTTTCATTATCCACATAGTCTTTCACATCTGTGGAAATTGTAAGCGGAACCGCTACAAAATCCACGCCTTCCATCTGAAGCATATCACTGCAGGAATCCGCAATAAATCTTGTCATTGTACCATTTCTCCTGATTCTGTATTTTTGTCAATACCTGTCATTGTATTCTATCTCGGTACATGATACAATTTACAAAATGTTTCTTTCTGTAAGGAAATCATCGGATAAACTATAAATAAACAAATTTAAAAGCTTGCCCAAAGACATCTTCTGTCTTGTATACGTACACAGGGATATTTTTCTGTCCGTGTGCTGCGGATATTGTTGTACAAAAATCTGTATTTACTTTTTATAAGCATAAATGAACAAATTTGAAAAAAAGCACAAAATCATCACAAGTTTATCTTTATAGGATACACATATAAAGCTTAATATTTCTTTTATGTCCATATATTATAGATTCTATTGTGCAAAATTCGATATCTGCTCATTTATAATTTTATAGAAACAGGCATAATACGAGGAAATTATATGAAAAATACTGCTTGCTCCGGAAACGGATACAAAACCGCTCAAAAAACAGAACGCTCTCTTTTTACCCGGATGTGTATTGGAGAAGCCATTATTGAGCTTATGCAGGACAAAGGGATGAACGGTGTAAATGTTTCTGCAATTGCGAAAAGATCCGGAGTGTCCCGCATGACATTTTATTATTACTACGATTCTGTTCAGGAAGCGCTTACTGATTATATGAAAGAAATCGTTGCAGACTATTTAAAGGCACGAAAAAATACTCCCGGGCTTGGAAATTACCAGGAGTATTCTCATGTTGTTTTTTCGCTTAAATTCTTTGATCAGTACAAAACCTTTTTTCTGACTATGACACAAAACGGGCTTCATTCTATTCTCATGGACGGAATCAATGAATTTATGCTTTCCTATCTGCCAAAAGAAACTGTTCAGTCTTTATATGATATTTATTACTATGCAGGCGGTCTGCTGAACACCTTCCTGAAATGGGAAGAAAACGGTCAGAAGGAAAGCGCAGAAGAAGTTGCCAGAATCATCTGCCAGCATACCCGGGTCTAGGCTGAAATGTGCCCGGATTCTTTACTGTCAGAGCATGGAAAAGAAACTGCATTCTGTATTTACTGGATCAGGTATACATCCGTATAATAGACACCCTTTGACTCGCCTTCCTCATGGGTTGCCACATAAATATCAATACAGTTTGTCTTAATGGCGCCTCCACAGTCCTCTGCCACATATACCTGTCCGTTTATCACTACCTGACTGCCATAAGGGATCTGGGACGGGTCTACTGCTATTGTGTGGTTGGTAGTTGCGGTTACACCTGTAGACGTGATTCCATTGGCCCACGGACCGCAACAGATGCTGCATGGACAGTAATGTGTGATGCGGAAAGTTCCCAGCGGCTTCAGATTGGCATCTGAAGATGCCGCAACAGGAGTTCCAACCTGTACTCCATTGACTTCACTTACGTTTCCTCCTGCCTCCACTGCCTCTGCAAAAACGCCCTCTCCACTGCTTTTTGAAAGGGTTCCCGCATCCAGAGTTTTATCAATTCCCGCATCTGCAGTCTGCACCGGTTCCGGCAGATCCAGAGCGCTGGTGGGGATATACCCGGTCTGCTCCGCTCCGTTTTCGTCCTCATAGGAAATTCTGCTCCACACTTCATTTACGGTTCCTGTGCGCTTTACCTGATCAAGCTCCAGCACTTCTCCCACTACTTCTCCGTCTTTTCTTCCCGGATAATCAAGAATACTGCTGTCTGCTTTTACCTCTACCTGATCGTTCTCCGGCTGAATCTGAATATCAGCACTGAGCATCTGATTCTGTATGTAACCGATTACCTTATTCCCGTTTTTTTCCACAGAAACTTTACTCCAGTTATTGTCGCACACAGCGCTTCTGGAAACTTCATCCCCAAGGCAGACCTCTGCAAGAGCCTCTCCTTCATCGCCGGGTACTGACCGGAGAGTTGCTGCCTTGGCTGTCACATAAAGTATGTCGCTGCACGCTGCGACCTTTACAGAATTGCCCTGTCCATCGTCTGTCTCAAAAGTCTGTATGGTTTTATTTTCTTTCTGTTCTTCCTGCGTCACTGTCTGATAATCTGCCACATCCGCATAAACAGCAGTTCCCCTGAAAACCAAAACCGCTGATAACAGCAGAAGCCAGAATCTGTTTTTCATACTTTTCACCTTTTCTTTCCGGCTGCCCTGTTAAAAACTACATATTTTTACCGGCACAGCCTGTCTGTCACCTCTATGTTGTTTTATCATATCTCATTGTCTGTAAATGACCAAATATCAAGTTTCACATAGTGAAATCCGTAATATACGGACAAAAAAGAATTTTTTGCCTCTATATTTGCCTCTCAGAAAGACAAATCAGCGAGGATTTTGCTGCTTTTTAAATTTGCTCATTGATAGTTAAAAGGATAAGCCCGGTGTATGTTTTTATATGACCCACCAGCCTTTTCATTCTGCAATAGCTTACAAATCAGTATACATAAAAAAGAACCTCTTAAATTTATATATTCATTGATGATTCAGATCTGAGTGCGATACTTCCTACAAATCATACCATAGACCTTTGCTATTTTCAATTTTCTATGTGGTGTTCACCAATTTTTAAGACTTTCATAATAATTCTTTTCTTTTCAAAACAGGGTTTTCCCGATACAATAATGCTATGAATACATCAGATAAAGAAACTTTAAAAATACAACAGAACAGATTACCTGCAAGGCAGAAAGAAAGCAGCTCTGTCTCCTCAGACAACGTATCTTCTGCAAGATCCCAAAACAGAGTCTCCAATAACAAAGCCTCTGTTGCCAGTAAAAAAAGCGTTTCTGTTAAAAATCCCGGAGCTTCGCGCCGCCAGAAAACAGCCTCCAGCTCCCACCGGGAGCTTCGCGCACGCCGCAGAAAGCGATTGAGACAAAAACAGGTACGAAAGCAGAAACTGTTTCTTGCCGCGGCATTGATCATTCTTCTGCTTGCTGTTACAGGCGGGATGATACGGTTCCGGCAGCAGCCGTCAGAGATACTTACTATTAACTCTGCCTGTGAAGCCTACCGTCAGGATGTGGAGACCATTGCCGCAGAATACGGAATGTCTGATTATACAGATCTGATCCTTGCTCTGATGATGCAGGAAAGCTCCGGCCGCGGTCCTGACGTTCTTCAGTCCTCTGAGGGCGCGTACAATAAAAAATACCCCCAGGTTCCAAATGGGATCACCGATACTTCCTACTCCATTGAATGTGGAATCCAGGAACTGAAATATGCAATGGAAAAAGCAGGCGTATCAAGCCCCACTGATATGGACAGAATCCGCCTTGCCCTTCAGGCTTATAATTTCGGCGCAGACGTTTACTTCTCCTACCTGGAAAAGAACGGTATCACCTCCTGGTCTGAAAAAACTTCAGAGGCTTTTGCCAAAATGGCCAGCGGCGAAACTGCGCGGTCTGAGGACGATCCTTTTTATGAGACTGCCGGCCCATGGGATTACGGCGATCAGAAATACCCGGAACACGTGCTGAGATATTATCATCCGTAAATCATTTTCTCCTATCCTTCAAAATTGAGGGGGGAGGAAAAAATCACATCACTGCGGTCAATCCCTGGTAAATAAAAAAGCGGTTGGACATTCCGATTTAGTTCAGAGTATTCAACCTCTTTTCTTCATTTTTTGTTCATTTCATTTTTTCGGGTGGCAAATGGGTGGCAAACAGACTGCGCTTTATCCCTGAAATCCTGCAAAACCGCCTATTTTCGCACTGATTTGCAGTCAGGCTCCACATGGAACGACAGGCCCTGATTGATGCCGGCCGTCGGGAATTTTATCCAGACTAATATGATATATGCCAAAATATCTCCGTTTGTTTGCGGAAATATATCTGCAAATTCTGTAGTTAGACAACAATTATTGAGTTCTATAAAAATATCTGAATAGTCTACAAATCAAACTATTCAGACATTAAAAATTATAACGATATGAATATTTTATATTAATTAGTCGGCAATAAATTTCCCATACTCTTCAAACTGATGGCCAGAGTAGAAGTATTATGTAGCAATGCAGAAGTTGTCGGTCGGATTATGCCAGCCACTCCAAGTGCGATCAATGCTGCATTAATTCCAACGACTCCCCTATAATTCCCCTGGATACGATTAATCATGGCATTTGACAAGCGCTTTAGTATAACAATCTCCCTCAAATCTTCTGCTGCAATGGTTATATCTGCGATCTCTCGCGCAAGTTCTGCTCCATCGCTGATTGTAATTCCCACATCTGCAGCTGAAAGAGCTGGCGAATCATTGATTCCGTCACCAATCATCACTACTTTTCTTCCTGCGGCTTTCTCTCTTTCAATGAAGTCTGCCTTGTCTTCCGGAAGCACTTCGGAATAATATTCATCCACTCCCACTCGTTTCGCAATGGATACTGCAGTACGTTCACTATCTCCTGTCATCATAACAATCTTGGAAATGCCTTCTTCTTTCAAAAGCCTTACCATCTCCCCGGCTTCTTCCCTGAGAGGATCTTCGATACAGATTACTGCAACCAGTTCTCCGTCAATGGCAAGAAACAGATGAGAATATTCTCCTGGAAGCGTATCGAACCGCTCCTGATATTCCGGACGAATCCGACACTTTTCATCCTCAAACACAAAATGGCTGCTGCCGATGACTGTTTTCTTCCCTTCTATATAGGAGGAAATACCGTGGGCAACAATATATTCTACTTTGGAATGCATCTCCTCATGATACAAACTTCTTCTTTTTGCAGCATCCACGACGGCTTTTGCCATAGAGTGTGGAAAATGTTCTTCCAGACAAGCAGCAATCCGCAGTGCTTCCGGTTCCGGATAATCACCAAACACAATGACTTCTTTTACGATTGGTTTCGCCTTTGTCAGCGTACCGGTCTTATCAAATACGACGATATCTGCTTCTGCCACAGCCTCCAGATACTTCCCACCCTTTACGGTAATTCCATTCTGTCCTGCTTCTCGTATTGCAGAAAGGACTGCAATCGGCATAGCCAGCTTCAATGCACAGGAAAAATCCACCATAAGAACTGAGAGCGCTTTTGTAACATTTCGTGTCAGCAGACCAACGATAGCTGTTCCAGCCAGAGTATAAGGCACCAGACGGTCCGCCAGATGTTCCGCCTTGCTTTCCAGGTTTGATTTCAGTTTCTCTGAATCTTCGATCATTGTTACAATCTTCTCAAACCGGGTAGAGCCTGATACAGCTCTGACTACGATTTCCAATTCGCCTTCCTCCAAAACAGTTCCCGCATATACGGACTGTCCCTCGCATCTTCGTACCGGAAGAGATTCTCCGGTCAAAGATGCCTGGTTTACCATACCTTCTCCGCAAGACACTTCTCCATCAAACGGAATCACATTGCCCATATGTATGATCACCCTGTCACCCGGCAGGATATCCGAGACCGGAACTAAAATCTCCTGCTCGTCTCTTTTCAACCACACTTTTTTGATATTTAGAGACATGCTACGTGCCAGATCCCCTACGGATTTCTTATGGGTCCATTCCTCCAGCAATTCTCCGATTCCCAGCAGAAACATGACAGAACCGGCCGTTTTAAAATCTCCCCTCAGTACGGACACACCAATTGCTGTTGCATCTAATACCGGAACTTCTATTTTCATTCTTGCAAGGCACCGGATCCCTTTTCCGATATATTGAAGTGCTTTCAAAGTCAGCCATGTTTTTCTCACCGGATTTGGTAAGAGCAATTTCCCTCCATAATGGAGTAATGTTTTTGTGATCAGTTTTTCCCTGTATGCAGAGTTTAAATCACGCCCGGAGCTTGAGATTACATTATCCGGAACATCTGCTTTCTCAAAATGAAACTGTTTTAATCCATGGATCAGTTCTTCCCTGTCCCCTGTATAATAGATCACAGCATCTGCGGTGCGCTCATATACTTTGACCTTTACAACATTTTTCTGTTTTTCAAGGGCCCAGCAAAGAACATCCGCCTCCGCACATGTCATCCGGTTGCGGATAACATGGATACGGAGACGGCCCTGTACTTCATGCTTGATAAGAAATTTCATCTTTTACCTATTCGTTTTCTTCCTGTTCAGACGCACCATCCTCCTGAACATCATCTTCCTGCACCTGCATTGCCTCTTCCTGCGCACGCTTTTCATTGATCTGTTGTGCTTCTGCAAGGATATCCTCTGCATTCTCCTGCACTGTTGTAACAGTCTTCATAACGCAGTCTTTTGCCCTCAGCACAGCCGCAGTACAGTTTGTATATACCTTTTTTGCGTCCTTACTGGAAAGAAGCTTTACACCCGCAGTCCCAAATACGACTCCTCCTGCAAAACATCCGATTTTTTTCAAAGTAGAATCACTAAACATCCTATGTACCTCCTGATCATTTGTGTTTATAGCCTGTATAGAATACCATCAAAAAGCAAAAGACAGACGCCCATGCCCAAAGCCTATGTTGTTTCACAACCGCATCACCTCCTTCTCTATAAGACTCTGTTTTTTATAATAATACTTTCTTTTTCACCGTTCATTCCCGCTTTCTCCCATATGAAATACCACGGTCTAGCTTTGAACAGACTCAACTAAAAACCCTGCTTTTTCCACTGCGCAGATCAGGGTATCTTTCCCTATTTCACGGTCAAGGGATATCTCAGCACAACTTTTATTAATATCTACTCTGGCGGAGACTCCATCAATCCTGTTCAAGCTGTCTGTCACACTTTGTACACAATGTTCACAATGCATTCCTGTAATAAACATGGTTTTCTTTGCGATGACCGGACCCGTCAATTTCTTTTTTTTCTTTTTATTTTTGCTGCTGCAGTTTCCTCCCGCCGGACATCCGATACATTTCACTCCACTTCTTTTTGCCTTAATAAGATATGCAGCTGCACTCCCTACTAAGATCACAATAACAAGAACTGCAATCATATTTTGCATAGACCATTTCACCTCCTAATTAAAATGGTGGACAAAGTACTTCTTCTCTGTCCACCACCGCTATAACCTTTATCCTTTATGAGTTTACAGAATGCAGGCTGTATTCTGAAGCAAACTCTTTATCTGACTTACGGATTCTCCAGAGAATAATCAAAGCAAATGCAATAACTGCGATAAGTCCCGGAATAAATGCAGTGCCAAGAGATCCTGTTGTGATCAATGTACCAATCTGATATATACCGAAAGCTACGGTATACCCTGTTGCAAGCTGGAGACAGATTCCTCCAAGCAGCCATTTTCCACTCTTCATTTCTGAATTCATCGCTCCAAGAGCTGCAAAACATGGTGGTGTGTAAAGGTTAAACATCAAATAAGCAAGAGCTGCTACCTTTGTCAGTCCCATAACAGTTGCTACTTCATTTCCACTTCCAACCAACGCCAGCTCATCTGTATCTATTAAGTTTGTGATACCATAAACTACGGCAAGCGTACCAACTACGTTTTCTTTTGCGATAAAACCTGTTACTGCCGCTGCTGCAAGCTGCCACACTCCAAATCCAAGCGGTATGAACAAAATTGCAAACGGATGGGCAATGGATGCCAGAATAGATGTTCCTTCCGCACCTTCTTCCACAAGCCGGAACTGCCAGTTAAAACTCTGCATGATCTGTACAATCGTATTACATACCAGAATAATCGTTCCTGCTTTTACGATATATGCTTTTCCACGTTCCAGCATAGAGCCGCATGCTCTTTTCAAACTTGGAAGTTTGTATTCCGGGAGTTCAATGATAAAAAAAGATTTTCTGTATTTTTGTCCTGTAATCTTTTTCACAAGTAAAGCTCCAAGCAAAACTAAGAGAATACCCACCAGATACATGGTTGCTGAAACCCACCATGCGTCCGCAAAGAATGCACCTGCAAACAGAGCAATCACTGGGATTTTTGCCCCACATGGCATAAATGGTGTAAGCATCGCTGTGGTACGGCGCTCTCTTTCATTACGAATCGTACGGCAAGACATAACACCCGGAATCGCACATCCGGTACCGATGACCATGGGAATCACTGATTTTCCGGAAAGGCCTACTCTCTTGAAGATCGGATCCAGAACTACTGTAGCTCTCGCCATGTATCCGCAGTCTTCCAGCAGTGCGATCAGGAAATACATGACCATAACAAGCGGAAGGAAACCGACAACTGCGCCAACGCCACCGATGATACCATCTACAAGGAGTGCATACAGAAGCGGGTTTGCATTTTCCATCAGTCCGCCGACCCATCCCTGAAAAGTCTCGATCCATGCCACTAGCCAATCCGCGATCCATGTACCAAGTGTTGTCTGAGATATGTAGAATACTAGAAAGATAACTGCTGCGAAAATCGGTATCCCGATAATCTTATGTGTGATGATACTGTCAATCTTATCCTGCACGTTTTTATCCTTTGTAAAAGCTTTTCTCTTTTCTACCTGCTTTACGATTCCATTTACAAACTCAAAACGCTTTCTGTCAGCCGCTTCTACTGCTGTTTTATCTTTAAAATCAATATCCGCCTGCACATAAGGTGCTTTCTGACCTTTTCCTCTTAATGCAGCCGCAGCATTTACAGTCTCTTTGAGTCCTTCATGTCCGGAAGAAGTGGAAATCGTCTTGATCACCGGACAGCCCAGCTTTTCAGACAGAATCTTCTCGTCAATTTTTGTCTGTTTCTTATTAACGATATCACTCTTATTTAGTGCGACAACTACTGGAATCCCAAGTTCCAGAAGCTGTGTGGTAAAAAACAGGCTTCTGCTCAGATTCGTAGCATCTACGATATTGATGATCACATCCGGATTCTCATTCTTGACGTATCCGCTGGTAATGCTTTCTTCCGATGTAAAAGGAGACATAGAATAAGCGCCCGGCAAATCTACCGCAACCAACTCCTCCGTTCCGTCATAATAACCTTTCCTGATCGGACTTTCTTTTCTTTCGACCGTAACACCTGCCCAGTTCCCGACATGTTCATTCCTGCCGGTAAGTGCATTGTACATGGTCGTCTTTCCACTGTTTGGATTCCCTGCAAAAGCAATCCTCATAATTCTCCTCCTTTTGATGCCTTTGTTATACACATCTTATTTTCATTAGTGTATACTAACTGCTGTGTAAAAAAAATAGTGAAAACCACCATTTTTATTATATTGAAATGGCTTTCGCCAGATCAGTATCAATATTATAACGCCCATCCTTAATGGAGACTACACAGCCACCCTTCAGATGAGAAACCACTGTAATTGGTTCACCACTGTAACAGCCAAGAGAAAACAAAAAAGATGTCAGTTCTTCATCATCTGTCAAAATTTCCTTAATGATATATTCTTCCCCTTCTTTGGCTTTTATTAAATTCATATCCACTCGCTCCTTATGGCATTTTTTACAATTATGCTTAAATATTTTTCTCATTTGACATTGTTAGTATATTCTAATTCTCGTAAGTTGTCAATAATTATTTATAGTATTTTATTATTGCTATTTTATTTTATAAATATATCTGGCTGAATACCACGAATTATGATACAATAACTATACAATTTTTATAAAAGATTCTGAATGATATAAGAGGTGACAATCTATGTATATAAATCCGTCTGGTGAAAACTATCTGGAAACTATTTTAATATTGAGCAAAAAACGTCCTGTTGTTCGTTCTGTGGACATCGCTACAGAATTAGATTTTAAAAAGCCCAGCGTAAGTGTAGCTATGAAGAAGCTGCGCACAAGCGGACATATCACAGTATCTCCGGAAGGATATATCAATTTAACTGAATCCGGGAAAGAAATAGCTACACAGATTTATGAACGCCATGTTCTTCTTTCTTCCTGGCTGGAACATCTGGGGGTTGATCCAGATATTGCCTCACAGGATGCATGCAAGATAGAACATGTCATCAGTTCTGAAAGCTTTGAAGCAATCAAAAAGCATATCAAATAATTTTTTCCTACTGCAGGCTAATTAGCAGTCGCCCCCACCCGTAAAACGGGTGGCTCGACGGACGGCTATAAGCCTTTAATGCTAGGCCAGCGTCTCAAGGCGCTGGCTTTCGCTTTGCTCCAGCCACTCTGCTTTTGACTCGTCGCCGCCCTTAAAAGGGCATTTGTATTACTTCGCCTTAACCCTTAAAAGGGTCTTCATATTCTTTTACGCTAAGCTTATCCTGCATAATATCATATCTTTCCTGTTCTTGGATGTATTTACGTACTGTGGCGTCATTTACCCCTACTGTACTTACATAATATCCTTCACTCCAAAAATGCCTGTTTCCAAAGTAACCGCCAAATAATGATGCGGCCAGATATAAAATTACCCCAGCCCTTTGCGAGTTGGAGTAATTCACTATAATTCACATGCGATTTTTGATAGATTGGAGTTTTTGGCTCCAGGGTGCAAGCTCTGCGAGCTGATCATCGGTCATTTCTTTCGTTGGCCGATGGTCCAGCAGAAATTTCAGATATCCGTAAACATTCAGGTCATGCGCCTTTGCCATCTCAACCATTGTATAAACTACAGCACTGGCATTGGCTCCAGAGACAGAATCACTGAACAGCCAGTTCTTCCGACCGACTGCAAATGGACGGATCGCGTTCTCGCTGAGATTGTTTGTGAAGCTGCAGCGACCATCCTCCAGATAGGTCTCCGCTGTTTCCCGCCGGTTAAGGACATAATTCACCGCTTTATCCATGCGGGTATTCCGGACTGGCTTTTGATGTTCAAGCCACAACCAAAAAGCCTCCAGAACAGGTTTTTCCTTCTCGAGACGCAGCTGCTTACGCTTTTCATAATCACCGGGATATTTTTTGTTAATGGAATCCTCTATGGCAAACAGGCGGTTACAGTACTGGACTCCCTGCACTGCAGGCTGGCTGTAATCATACTGTTTCCCTTTGGGAACGGCGTCGATAAAGTACCGGCGGATGTGCGCCCAGCAGGAACATCGTTTGATATCCGACAGGCTGTTGTAACCCTGATAACCATCCGTTTCCAGATACCCGTGATAGCCTTCCAGGAACTCCTTTGCATGGCTGCCGCTCCTGGTTGGAGAATAACCATATAAGATAATGGCCGGGAGGCCGTCTTCGCCGCTGCGGAACAGCCACATGAAGGATTGTGTCTGTGCCCGGCGTCCTTCTTCTTTCAGTACCTGGACTCTGGTCTCATCTGCCATTGCAAAGCTGCGCTTCAGCAGTTCCCGGTGGAAGTAATCATACATTGGCTGTAAGTAATTCCTGGAGCAATAGATAATCCAGTTTGCAAGTGTCGTCCTGCTGATCTGGGCACCATACTGTTTCCAGTCTTTCTCCTGACGGTAAAGGGGAAGTCCATTGGCGTACTTCTGATACATCGTCCATGCAACGGTGGATGCGGTCGCTGGGCCTTTTCCTACCAGGGCCTGCGGAACCTGAGACTTTACGATCACAGGTTTTTCCGTGTCTCCCAATCCTTCCTTACAAGACGGACATCCATAACTCTGGCTGTAGTATTCGATCACTTTGCATGTGGCCGGGATGAATTCCAGCTCACGGCGGACATACTCTTCGCCGATCAGAACCATCTGCGTACCGCAGACCGGGCAGACCTGATCTTCTTCTGGAAGAGGGATGACTACTTTTTCAACCTTCAGGCCTTTAAAAAGATCCTCATGGGTTGCTTTCTTCTTGCGGGTATGCTCCCGGATCACGGTCTCTTCTTCCAACAGGGAAAGATCCTGTTCCACTTCCGCTTCATCAAAAAGGTGCTGCTGTCCTGGAATGTCATCGGTTCTTCTTTCGCTGGAGGAACCGAAAAGCTTTTTGGTAAGATAGTCCACCTGTTCCTGAAGGGCTTTTTCGTGGCTGGTTTTTTCGTCAATAACAAGACGGAGAGATCTGATCAGTTCCGTCTGCTCAGAGATCATTGTTTTCAGTTGTGTTATGGTGTCCTTCAGCTCTAAGAGCTGGATGTCTTTTGCACTGGAAGCCATCGTTCTCTCCTTGGATTTGATACCTTTATTATACCAGAAATACAGTTATTCCTAAAGGAAAATAAGGGCTGAAAAACGCTGAATTTATAAGGAAATCAGCCATTTTTCTGTGCAGGATTTTTACCGGAATCCAGATGTTTTTTACTCTGCTTTGAGTGCTTTGGGCTGGTCGATATCAATTCCTGACATCAGCCAGTCAAACTCCCGCCAGGAAAGATTCCGGACTTCTGACTGCTTCCTGGGCCATTGATATCCACCCCGGACAGATAACCGTTTATAGATCAGGACAAAGCCATCCGGTTCACGGAACAGAGCTTTGATCCTGTCCCGTCTTCTTCCACAGAACAGGAAGAGCGCACTGGATGTCGGATCCATCTTAAGCTGGTCTTCGATAATGGCACAGAGACCATCGATGGATTTGCGCATGTCCGTATAGCCGCAGACAATGTAGATCTTTTCAAGGCCGGAGATATCACCTAACATGAGGTCTCCCGGATCAGGCGGAATGTCTTGGTGAGCAGGACAGGATCGGCATCATTGCTGATGCGGATTGTCACATCATTCATGGACACTTCAATCGTATGTGAATTGTCAAGGTTCGTTTGGTGCATCTGCGATACTGTATGCTGTTCCGGAAGGTGATCCGAAACAATATCAATGGGAACCACGTCCTGCTTTGAACGCGGGATCTCACAATGACCATAATTCGGTGCTGGGATCTGATCCGCTGCTGCTTTCCTGCAGCGGCTGACCCAGTTATAAAAAGTGCTTACTGCGATGTCGTTTTCACGGCACCAGTCAGCATCTGTCATGCCGCTTTGGCGGCATTCATTGATAAGCCTGATCTGTTCCGCCATCGGAACACGGGCTTTGCGTGTAGCTGTCATAACCTATCCTCCGTAATTGTAGTGAAATAGTCTAACTATCTTTCATTTACAATTATAGAGGAATCCAGGAGATTAGAAAATCCGCAGGAATATTTGGCGCTTACTTTCCAAATTTGTACTTTAAATTTGCGTGCCTATCAAATATCATAAGTGCGGACTTCCCCTTTAAATATCCCATAAAACTGGAAACACTGTATTTTGGCGGTATGCTAACCAACATATGGATATGATCCGGCATAAGATGCCCTTCAATAATTTCCACTCCTTTGTAAGAACACAACTGTTTTATAATATCCCTAATATCAGCTTTGTATTGATTATAAATTATTTTTCGTCTATACTTTGGAGTGAAAACAATGTGATATTTACACATCCATTTTGTGTGTGATAAATCATTGGTTTTCTTTGCCATAAAATCACCTTTCCTTTCTTAATAGTGGCTGGACACCTCTATTATAACGCGGAAAGGTGATTTTTGCGTATAACGATGATCACCACCCGCAAAGCAGGTGGATTATAGTTCAAAACACCTGCACGATGCGCAAATGTTTTGAACAGGCTAAAGCCGTATTTTAAAACCGGGAATTTTAGACTTTCCCGGTTTTATTCATAGAATCTTTTCATTCTCCATATTTAGTATTGCATTATTGATCTCTATCGTGTTTTTCATATGAAATATACCCAACAATGCCTGCAGCAAAGAAGAGTATTGCGGTTAAAAGTTGCATGCTCACCCAAAAATCAAGTCCGTCTTTTCCGAAACTGTCAAAAAATTCGTCATCCATATCAGCGATCCTACAAACCACAATAAATACCACCGTTTTCTTTTGTTTTTCATAACTTTTTCACCACCACACAAATCCACCCTTTTTTCGTTTTATCTACTTTTACATCTGTAAGACCAGCATCCTCCAAAAACTTTTTTAGTAAGCGCTTAATTTTTAGGTATGATAGAAAAATCCCCGACTACTTTTCAGTAGCCGGAGCACCTTGACAATTCACATATGATTGATTTGATCCGTTTGCACGACGTTCGATCTCAGCTTTGACAGTTTCGTTCCATGGAGCCAGAAGTTCTAATTCATCATCACTCATTCTATCATCAGGTAGTTTTTCCAGCAGATAAGTAAGATAGTGATAGACGTTTACGCCATTGGCTTTTGCCATCTCTACCATTGTGTACACGATAGCGCTGGCCTGGGCTCCGTTTGGTGTGTCACAGAACAGCCAGTTTTTACGGCCTACTGTAAACGGACGGATCGCATTTTCACTGAGATTATTAGAAAAACTGCAGCGCCCGTCTTCGAGATAGGTAGTCAGATAGGAGCGGCGGTTCTGAATGTAGGTGACAGCTTTATCCATTCTGCTTCCACGGGTAGGGTTCTGCTGATCAAGCCACGACAAAAAGCCTTCTACTACCGGCTTTTCTTTTTCAAGGCGAGCCTTTTTTATAGCATCGAAGGAAGAATACTTTGATCTGATCACATCTTCCAGGTGGAAGAGCTGGTTAATGTACAGCATTCCCTGTACGGATGGCTGGGTATAATCCAGAGCCTTTCCCTTGGGAATGGCATCTGTCAGATATCTTCTGATGTGTGCCCAGCAGGCTGTGCGTTTGGCATCTGGAACTTTATTGTATCCGCTATAGCCATCACACATCAGATAACCCTTGAAGCCGTGAAGAAAATCTACGGCATTGTCCCCGGCCCGGGTCTCCGAGTATTTATAGAGGATAATAGGTGGTCCTCCGTCTTCACCGCTGCGGAACAGCCACATATATGACTTGGTTTGCGCGCGGCGTTCCGGTTCATGCAGAACCTGAAGTGGCGTTTCATCTGCCATCGCGAATCCACGTTCCAGAAGTTTCCTGTGGAAGTATTCGTACATAGGAAGAAAAAATGCTTCAGAATTCCGGATCACCCAGTTTGCCATAGTAGCTCTGGTGATCTCCACGCCATACTGTTTCCAGTCCTTTTCCTGACGGTAGTATGGAAGACCATTACAAAACTTCTGGTACATTACCCAGGCAACCGTTCCGGCAGAAGCCATTCCATAAAGCATATGGGATCTGCCATCTTTTCCTTTTTTGATAACCGGTATATCCTGAAGCCTGCACTGCGGGCACTCATAGCTCTTACTGTAGTATTCATATACTTTCAGTTTTGCCGGTACAAAAACCAGCTCCCGGCGGACAAACTCTTCCCCGATTTCTTTCAGTGGGGTACCACAGGCAGGGCAGAGTTTCTCTTCCTCAGAAAGTTCCAGATACTTTTTCTCAACAGGAACTCCCTTAAACCGTTCAGCATCTGTAGCTCTTGCTTTTCGTTTTTTTGCTGTTTTTTCCGGAAGAAGTGCCTCAAGATCCTCTGCTTTTACAGCTTCTGGATCCTGTTCCAGTTCCGCTTCATTGAAAAAGTTTAACTGGCCTGGAATATCGATGGTTCTTTTTTCACTGGAGGTGCCAAACAGTTTTTTACGGAGAAGGTCTATCTCTTCTTTCAGGTTATCCCGTTCCTGGGTAAGAGCCTCTTCCCGTTTATTGGCAGCATCGACAGTTGCCTGAAGTGTTTTTATCATCTTTTTGAGATCGTTTATCATGTCCTTCAGCTCACGGAGCTGGATATCTTTGGAACTGTCTGCCACTGCTTTTTCCTCCTGTTTCTGATGTTTCCATTATACCAGAAAACAGTGGCTTTTCCCAGCAAAACAGCGGATTTACCAGACCTTGAAAGTGCCGAAAATACAGCAAAAAACAAGAGTTTTATGTGCATCTTTTTTACGTTGCCTTGATCGCTTTGGCTGCTCAATATCAATGCCAGACATCAGCCAGTCG